>ERZ772957.1-NODE-1-length-294570-cov-9.379570_pt1 | contig 294570 bp, 288 predicted proteins | sample MGYA00580682_ERZ772957 | MGnify/ENA primary metagenome ERZ772957 (study PRJEB29015, sample SAMEA2737921) | human oral metagenome | biome: human oral; feature: human-associated habitat; material: dental | place: China | collected 2025 ... | reverse complement strand
CTGATATCCAAGAAGAGCATCTACACCCCAGCCACCATCAAGAAAGACTTTAATCTCCGCATCTATTGCAAATTGAAGAATCTGTTTTACATCTGTTATATTGACCATCTTATCATCTCCACAAATTCTAATTAGGCGACCAGAGGAACTGCTGGTCTGTTTGATAAATCTCTGCATTTAGCAGTTTTCAATGTTGCCAAAACGAAAGTTAAGAAGATGTTCCTTTTCTCCATGTCGCTTTCTTTGGCGTAATTTACAAGGTTATTCCACACAAGATAGTTGTTCAGATACTTGGTAGAAACACCGTTAAAGCCACGCATAAACCTCTTTAGCTGGCTATGGTAGCTATTGATATGTTGGATATTATAAATGCCTTTCTTGGCTTTGCCAGTCTTTAACTGCACAAGGTCAATGCCATTGGCATTTGTAAATCTCACATAGGAGTTCATCTTGTCCGTAACAAGAGTGGAATTGGTCTTAATCCTACCATCATAAATATGATGTAAATCTCTTGTAGAAACTCTACCAGTATTCGTAATCTTGGAGATAGACAAGCCATTCCTATTAACCGCACAAGGAACACATACCTTTTCTTGGGACAAGCCTCTGATATGTGTAGAATGACCACGCTTATGAGCCTTGCGTGGCATAGCAAATGTCTTACTCTTGCTATGATTGCCCTTGTACGAGATGGCGAAAAAAGTTTCGTCAGCCTCAATAATGCCGTCAAGGGTAACATCGTCTGCCATATTCTGAAGTGCATCCAAAATCTTGTGTCTCCAAAGGAATGCGGTGTTTCTGTGAATCCCACAAGCAACAGCAGTCTTACGAATGGATAAGCCATTCATCATACAATCAATGTACTGCTCCCACACGGACAAGTCTTTTCTTGTACCAGACACAATGGAGTTCGTAGCAATCACGAAGGACTTGCCACAATCCTTACATACATATCGCTGTGTGCCATCTTTACGATGACCATTGCGAACCACATGGATACAGCCACAAAGAGGGCATACACGACCATTTGCAAAGCGTTCCTTTGCTACGAAATCTTCAATATTCAAAGACTTTACAAAGGCAGGACTTAAAAGCATTGTTTTAAGGCTTTCCTGCTCTGCGACAGTCAACTTACCGATAATATCTAATGCGTCTTTGATAGTAGGCATATCCAATTACCTCCTTCGGTGGTACTGTTTCTTACTATTATTATACGCTATTTCTCGTCAAAATCAACCATTTGTTGTGACAGAGCCTAAAATAAAAAGATAAATTGAGCTCTTGTCAGCTCGTCACGTTTATTGCCCGTACTCGTTACTTTCGTATCAAAGGTGCGGAACAGTTGTATCTGTACGTTCTTTGCCAATGTATAGTCCAGACCGATTCCCCAGCCTTTCGTATCGTCAGCATGCATACGCCATGTCCCGCAGCAATCATCGTTAGCCGTTCCGGCTGCGGCATGTAAGTATTCACCCCACAAATCCCACGATCCGGGTTTTGCAAAATCCACTTTCCCGTACTTCACCGTAGCAATATAGGTCGTACCGTCTTTCAATGTACTTTCATCTTTTCTGTCAACGCGATAAAGCTCATAATTAGCCTGCCACTTTTTACCCAAAACGATATTGGTATAGCCGCCCCATACATGGCCGCTTCTCTCATCCGTCGAACCGTTAATCCGTGTGTAATACAGGCCCAGTGCCGAACCGTTCTTAAAGAATTTTTCCATTTCGGCGAAAGCCGCTTTACTGTCTAAAAGCCTGCGACCTTCTTTGAATTTACCGTATCCTGCCGTAAAGGCTCCTTTATCCGTCTGATATCTATATTTCAGGCCGTCGAAGGTTTCATAGTATTGAAGGGCCCGGTTGTTACCGAAGGCATAATCAAAACGCCCTACTGTAAAGAGGGGTTTTTTCTTTGCGTCGGGACGGTACATAATATAAGCTCTATCGACATAAAAAGTATCGCTGCCCGACGAGGCTGATTGGGTTGTATTAAAATTATCCCAGAAGGTTAGCCAGTTCCGTCACGGACTGATATGCCCAACTGTCTTGCGGCACATCCGTAAAAGGATTAGCTGCCGAAACTACGGCTGTCATCATCATACAGCCGGATATGGTTAAAATTATTTTCTTATTCACAAGGTTTACGCCCTTTCCGATTTTTTCGGCGTTGCGCAACGACTCCTTCGTACATGATAAGAAAATACCGTTCCCGGCGGATTCCCTCATAGGCCTCCACATACGACGAGTTTTTGTTTTGTTAACTTTATTTCATCTAAAAAAATTCACATATACCATTACATAATATTCTATTCTGTGCCAAAATACTGAATTATCGTATATTTTACTATAAACATACCTTATATAGTTATTTGTTTAATACTTTATACAATATAAGCTATTTTTATTATAATCCGGCAATGTATGACAATTAGGTTGATATTTCGTTTTAGTTAAACCTATTTTATATAATTCCTGAAGCCACCGTTATTATACACAAAAAGGACGGCAGAATACTCTGCCGTCCCAAAAGTTTACTGCCGATTTAGAAGAAGAAATCCAATTCAGCGCTTGTATATTCTTTTTGCTTCGTGCCGTTATCAACAGCTTTTGTTCCGAAGGTCTGACCTACTGCCAAGACTACGTTCTTAGCCAAGGTGTAATCGAAGCCTACACCCCAACCTTTAACGCCGTGTTCATAACCGAGATAACCGCCGTCACGCCAGTTAGCCGTTTTGCCGTAGTAGGTACCTTTATCCAAGCGTACATAGTCTACCCATGCGTCCCAAGTACCCTTTTCTTCAGGAACGGATTGGCCGTACTGAAGTTTAGCACCCCAAATATTACCGTCCTTATCCGTTGCCGTTTCTTTGTTCTTGCTTACGCGTTGGTAATCACCCATGAGGTTCCACTTCTTAGCGAAGTTAATCGACATGTAGCCGCCGAAGATATTGTCCAAATTGGCTGCGTTGGCTTTATTACCGCCAAAATGGTTGTAATAAACGCCGGCACCGAAGTCACCCCACGTGCCGTCCAAAGATGCATAGCCGGTCTTAACATCGAGGAGACTCGGGTTCGGAGCTTCCGGATCGGCTTCTTTAAACTTACCGTAGCCGCCCGTCAATGCCCAGTGGTCACCGCTGAATTTGAGTTGAGCACCGTCAAAGGTATCTCCGTATTGAAGGCCCATGCCGTTACCGATTTGGTAGTCATAACGACCTACGAGGAAGTTTACATGCTTACCGGCATTGTATTCCACATTAGCGTGGTCTACATAAAGCTTATGGTCATCACCGCTCGATGCGGAATGTTCGTCGGCAAAACTCATATCATCCGTGCTGAGACCCAAGTTAACAGTCGTGCGGTCGTTAACCGTTGCCGTTGCCAAGAGATGAACAGCAGCTTCCCAAGAAGCATCGCCTTCAATATTGCCCTTCTGATGCTGATAATGAACGTTGGCATCGCCGGAAAGTTTAACATTACCTACCCGTTCTTCCAAGTTGGATACGCGAACACCGAGTTTACCGAGTTCATCCGAAAATTCATCGGCCAAACGATTGATAAGTGCACGCTGTTCAGCGTTTGCACGATCTTCATGCGCCATAGCCTTTGCTACGATTTCAGCAGCTTCATAACGGGTGATATTACGTTCTCCTTGGAAGTGAACGCCGTCAACCCCCTGAATGATACCGGAGTTAGCCAATTCTACTACGGAATTGTATGCCCAGCTGTCCTGAGGGACATCCACAAAGGGATTGGCTGCAAATGCAGTGGCACCGACTGCCATGGTTGCTACTAAAGATGCTACGAGTTTTTTGTTCATGTCCGTTACCTCTTTTCCTATACTGTTCCTGCATCGAATAGGCAAGATCGATATAACCGTACGGAGCGAGTTGTCCATGTTTCCTCTTCCGCTTCCGATCGTATCGTTCGGCAATAAAGACTGCAAGAATATCTGTATTGCTATTCCAGTCTACTATTATTGATAAATTGTGTCAATAATAAGTCGATAAAAATTTTCACTTTAGAGAATTGATATTTATATATACTTTTAAGTTGAGATATTCCGCTCATATAAAACAGAATAAAAGCGGCCTATAAAAGGCCGCTTACTTACATAGCTTTTATAATATCGATGCATTCTTTTACAATTTGTGCCGTCATACCCCATATACGATATCCTTCATATCGATAAATATATACAAAATAGGTTTTGCGACGTCGCCATTCCATGGGATTTCCCGCATAAGGAATATCTACGGGAAAGGTAGCTCCCGGTCGGGTTGCCAAATCCATTTCCGCCAGTTCAGGCTCATGCTCCATAAACCACTGCAACGGTACCGTAAAGGTATGATCCACTTCGGCAGTACAACGAATATCCTCTACGCTCGAAACTTCCGCCACGAAAGGATTCAGGGTAACGCCCGTAACGGTTTCCAGCGGCGCTAAGCTTGCCAGGACACGTATCTTTTCAGGAGGTATATTCAGTTCCTCTCCCGTCTCTCTAATAGCCGCTGCCAAAGGAGTAACATCGCTCGCCTCTATTTTTCCGCCGGGAAAAGAAATATCTCCCGGCTGCCAACGCAACGTCTTACTGCGAACTTCAAATAAAAGGTCCAGGCCTCCCGCATTCTTTATAAAAGGTACCAAAACGGCACAGGGTACATTGTTAAACAGTACGGACGAGGTCCTCTCGTGTTCGGGCCAGGGAGCCAATACGGCCTGCTCGTTCATATATACTCCTTCAACCTATTTGACGACAATATTGATAATCTTTCCGGGAACGACAATAAACTTAACTACGTTCTTACCGTCAATGAGAGTTTGAATTCTGTCGGACGCCAAAGTCTGTTCCTTTATAGCTTCAACCGATGTATCGGCACTTACGACAATGCGTTCACGAACCTTACCGTTAATCTGTACAGGCAATTCAATAGTAGATACGACGAGAGCCTGTGCGTCCGTCTGCGGCCATTCTTGGGTATGAACACTACCGTTTTTACCGATGATAGACCACAGTTCTTCCGCAATATGCGGCGTAAAAGGAGCTAAAAGACGCAAGAGATTTTCATTGGCTTCATCGGCTACATCGGCATGCAACTGCCCCTTATCTTCACCTACATACGCATGCATAGCATTGACAAATTCCATAACGGCACTGACGGCCGTATTCAAAGCGTAGTTTCCGTCATCGCCTTGAATATCGTCCGTAACCTTGGCAACCGACGTGTATTCAACGAGACGCAAAGCCTTATCCGCTTCGGAATAGATGCCTTTCGACACTTCCGCCGTTTTGGCAATGTCGGCAAACTGATGTACGATTCTCCAAACACGATTTAAGAATCGATAGGATCCCTCTACCCCCTTGTCGGACCAATCCAAGTCGCGTTCAGGCGGAGCGGCGAACAAAATGAACAAACGTGCCGTATCGGCCCCGTATTTGGAAAGAATTTCTTCCGGCGAGACAACATTGCCCTTGGACTTGGACATCTTGCTGCCTTCCTTTAAGACCATCCCTTGAGTAAGCAATCTTTCAAAGGGTTCGGACGCTTCAACCAAGCCTGCATCGCGGAATACCTTCATTAAGAAACGTGAATACATAAGATGTAAAATAGCATGTTCAATACCGCCGATGTACTGGTCCACATTCATCCAATGATCGGCTTTTTCACGACTCCACGGTGCTTTTTCATTGCGTGCATCCGTATAGCGCAAATAGTACCACGACGAGCAAACAAAGGTATCCATCGTATCGGTTTCGCGCGTTGCCGAACCGCCGCAGACCGGGCAGGTGCAGTGACTGAACTTTTCACTTGTTGCCAAGGGGGATACGGCACCGGCCGTAAAGGCTACGTCTGTAGGTAGTTCTACGGGCAACTGTTCTTCAGGAACCAATTGTTCACCGCATTTTTCACAGTATACGACAGGAATAGGAGCTCCCCAATAGCGTTGACGCGAAATCAACCAATCGCGCAAACGGAAGTTAACTGTCCCCTTACCGCAGTTATGGGCCTCCAACCATTTGGTAATGGCCTTTTTTCCCTCCTCAATCGAAAGGCCGTCGAATTCTCCCGAGTTCATAAGAACGCCTTCGCCCGTATAGGCTTCTGTGGCATTTTCATAGTCATATTCACCGGTCGGGTCGGAGATGACATAGTGAATAGGAATATTATACTTTTTGCAGAATTCAAAGTCCCTTTGATCGTGACCGGCAACGCCCATAACGGCACCTGTCCCGTAATCGGCGAGAACATAGTTGGCAATCCAGATGGGAACCTGTTCACCGTTCAAGGGATTGATTGCATAGGCACCGGTAAACATGCCTGTCTTTTCAGCTTCATTCGACGTACGTTCCATATCGCTCTGATTTTTCATGAGCGTAATGTATTCCTGCAGCTGAGCTTCATTTTTCTTACCCTTAATGATTCGTTGCACAAACCGATGTTCCGGAGCCAGAACCACAAAGGTCGTACCGAAAATCGTATCGACACGAGTAGAGAACATATCCAGTTTTTCACCGATTTCGGGAATATCGAAACAAAACTGAGCGCCTTCACTGCGACCGATCCAGTTTTTTTGCATAGTCTTAACACGTTCAGGCCAACCGGGCAACAACTTTAAGTCATCCAGCAACTGATCGGCATAGTCCGTAATCTTAAAGAACCACTGTTTCAAATCCTTTTTGACTACGTCGTGATCACAACGCCAGCATTTGCCGTCAATAACCTGTTCATTGGCCAATACAGTATTACATGTATCGCACCAATTAACCTTCGCTTCTTTACGATATGCCAATCCGCGCTTATATAAAAGTTCGAAAATCCATTGTGTCCAACGATAGTAATCTTTATGACACGTAGCTACTTCTCTGTCCCAATCATAGGACAAGCCCAGAGATTTCTGTTGCTTTTCCATATTGGCAATATTATCGTATGTCCATTCGGCAGGAGGAATATTACGTTTAATAGCTGCATTTTCAGCAGGCATACCGAAAGCATCAAAACCCATAGGATGCAATACGTTGTATCCGTTCATACGGCGATAGCGGGCAATAACATCACCGATAGTGTAGTTACGCACATGCCCCATATGCAAGTTTCCCGAAGGATAAGGGAACATTTCCAGCACGTAATACGGCGGTTTTCCGTTATCATCAGGCGTTTTATCGGCATGAGATTCTGCCCATACGCCTTGCCACTTCTTTTCAATATCCTGAGGGATATACTTTTCCATACATAAGCCTCCTAAAGTAAGCCGCCATGCAGCTCAAAATACGAATTGTTTTTATTATAGTGTTCTCATTATATCAAGTCAATCAGCAGAACTACTCCAAATATTCCGAAAGTCGGTATCTTCAAAGCCTTTGCGCCAGTAGGCACCACCTGCCAACTGATACTTATCAATGAGATTTCTTTTGTTTGACAAGGACGTATTGTCTTCAAACCAGATTTGAACTACACCTGTTTTTAAAGGCAGATTCATGTAGTAGAGACCTTCCTTATCGTTCCAGCGAATATAGGAAGCATATTTTTTCCTGATTTTAAGACTGTTCTTCATGGTCAAAGTTCTTACCTTCAACGTACTATACGACTTATAGTTATCTTTTTCTCCCGGACCGCTTCCGGTCGGTGCCGGCCATTCATCGGGATTTTCAGGTAACATACTTTCTTCATCAGTGCTGTACCATGTACGCATATATAGTGGTATGCCGAGAACGAGCTTATCTTTATCTATAAATTCCAAGGTTTTACGGACAGCCGACTCCACCCATGGTTCGGTAGCACAAGGGCCCGGCACGGGACTGGTACGTCCCACTTGATCGTAAGCCATAAGCATGAGATAGTCGAGATGCGGAGCTAAAGAGGCTCGATCATAGACTTGAGACCAGTTTTTACTCGCCGACACGGGCGTTACATCCATAGATACCCTTAATCCGTATGCATGAGCGGCTACTGAAAAGGCGGCAACAAATGAGGTCAGTTCGTCTCTGTCTTCGTAGTTTATATTTTCAAAATCCAGATTGTATCCGTCAAATCCGTACAACAGAGCATACCCGATGAGCCTTTTAATCGTTTCTTCACGCACCGATTTATTTACCAAAAACTCGTGCGTTGCCGTGGGGTTAAAGTTATTGTCCACAAGGGGCCAAATTTTATAACCCGCCTTTTTGTAGGCACCCACATAAGTATCAAAGTTTTTTTTGTGAATAGTTACTCCCGACGGAGTAACTCGAAAGGCCGTCGGCGATATGACGGCAGTACCCGTTGTCGGGCGTTGTGCAAGATTCTCTGCGTTCATTTCCGGATCCCACATAAGATCAACGCCCCCTGCTTGCGCCTTATCAACAGGTTTGTTTTCTACGGCATCTTTCAAAACAACCAACCCTTGCGGTGAAGTGACGGCAATCGTCCCCTCACTGCCTTCCAGTTTTAGACGTAAGGCATCTTTAATATATGTTACGTCGACAAATGTGCCGTTTCCTTCTTTTACAGTAGGAAAGGTCAAATCTACAACATTATTCTGAAAAACAACGCTTGTTTTTTCCGGCAAGATCACTCTATAGTTACCGTTTTCCGCATCTTGAATACCGGCCTTTTTTAAAAGCGAGGGACTTACTAAGATCTGTAAAGCCTCTTCATTTTTCGTCAATACGGGCTGTGTCGCGACCGACGTCTTTTTTTTATAATCCGTTTGCTTACCGAGTCCGTGCGCATCAGCTCCCTGAATCGTTAAGATAGCGGAACCGAGCAATACGGCACAAAGACAAGCGACTATTTGTCTTCCCTTTTTCATGTCTAACTCCTGTTCACAGTGAATTGGTAGTGTATAATATACTGGTACTTAACTTTTTTATTATATCACATGAAAGGATGACTTTCGGCATGCATCAATATCTCTTTTATATAGGAACCTTTCCTATCCGTGCATACGGACTTCTCTTTATGCTCGGTATAATTTCTTCAGGCATTGCGGCCTATTATATTATGAAAAAAGACGGGCGTCATTGGCACCTTCATATCTTCGACTTCACCCTTTGCTGCGGCTTGGCCGGCATTGTCGGCGGACGCCTTTGGGATGTCTTTTTCTTTGATTGGGCATACTACCACAACCACTTGACGGAAATCCCCTATGTCTGGCAAGGCGGCATGGCTATTCAGGGAGGTCTTCTTTTCGGTGCCGTAGCCGGTGTCATTTATACGAAAATTCATCACATCGATACTTGGGCCTTCGGCGATTTACTGGCTCCCGCTATCATCCTCGGACAATCGGTAGGTCGCATGGCCAACTTAATGAACGGTGATGCCTTCGGCCATCCTACGGGCGGTTCTTTCGGCATCGTCTATCCCGAAACGACCCTGGCCCATCGTACATACGGCAACAGTCCGCTCTGGCCTGCCGAAGTATGGGAGGGTCAAGTCGATATCCTCGTCTTCGTAGCCCTTCTCTTATATAGCGTCTTCCCGCATAAGAAGGGTCAGGTCTTTTGTGTATATGTTATGCTCTATGCCGTAGAACGCTTTTTCCTCGAATATTTAAGGGGTGACTACGTATCAACTCTTTGGGCTTTTAAATCCGCTCAATGGACGAGTATCATTGCCTTTGTCACAGCTTTAGCTATCTGGATAGTCCTACAAATATACGGTAAAGAAGATGAAAAATTAAAATCCGAATAACGCCTCATATATAAAAAGAGCCCTCGGCCGGATCTTCGGTCGAGAGCTCTTTTTATTCCACTCAAAAGGGAATCCATTATTGTTTTTCTTCTTTAGCTAACGCTTCTTTCAACGTATGCCAAGCCAAGACGGCACATTTAACGCGAGCCGGCATGTTGGAAATATTTTTAAGTGCAATAGCGTCTTCCAACTCTTCCAGTTCGTCATCATCCGTAACTTCTCTTTTAATCATATTCAAAAAAAGTTCCGTAAGTCGCAAGGCTTCGGCCACGGTTTTTCCCTTAATAACGTCAATCATCATATCCGCCGACGCCTGACTGATAGCACAGCCGTGACCCGTATAAGCTGCGTCTTTAACAATACCGTCGACTATTTTAACCTGTAACGTAATATCGTCACCGCAGCTGGGATTATGCCCGTGTTCGGAAAGAGTCGCATCGGCTAATTCATGTTTGTTTTCCTGTGTCTGATTGTGTTCCAGAATAATATCGGAATACAGTTGATCCATTTCCATTGTCATTTGCCTCTCCTTTAGTCCTTAAAGCCCATTTGCTTACGAACAAGGGGCAATACTTCCAGGAAATAATCCACTTCTTCCGGCGTATTGTAAATATAGAAGCTGACACGATTAGAAGCTTCCGCCTTAATATAAGCGCCGTAAGGCTGTGCACAATGATGTCCCGAGCGGATGGCAATTCCGTAGCTGTCAAGAATGGTGGCCGCATCGTGAGGATGAACTCCGTCAATCGTAAAGGCGATAACTCCCGTTTTTTCGTTTGCATCGGTCGAGCCGATGATATGAATGTACGGCAGTTTTTTCATACCTTCGAGACAACGCTTAGTCAATTCATATTCATGTTCTTCTATCTTGTCCCATCCGTAGTTGTTCAAATATTTAATAGCCGCATGCAAGGCAACGGCACCTTCCACATTTTCCGTACCGGCTTCAAACTTGAAGGGCAAGACATTGAACGTCGTCGTCTGTTCTTGTACATATTCAATCATGTCGCCGCCCAAAAGGAAAGGTTCCATATCATTCAGTAAATCGCGCTTACCGTAAAGGGCACCCGTTCCCGCCGAAGCCAACATTTTATGACCTGAGAAAACAAGAAAATCGCAATCCCAGTCTTGAACATCACACTTCATATGAGGAATAGCCTGAGCCGCATCGACAATAGCCACGGCTCCTACTGCATGAGCCCGGGCCACCAATTCTTTTACGGGCCGTTTCATACCCAATACATTGCTTACAGCCGCAAAGGATACGATTTTCGTACGATCATCGATCTTAGCTAAATCTTCATCCGTAAAATGACCTTCTTTGTCCAAATACATGTAGACCAATTCCGCACCGGTTACACGACAGACGCGTTGCCACGTTACCAGATTTGCATGGTGTTCCGAAATGGGGATGACGATTTTATCGCCTTTCTTCAAATGCGTTTCCGCATAACTTCTGGCAATGAGATTCAGGCCTTCCGTCGCATTACGAACGAAAACCACTTCTTCGCTGTACTTGGCATTGATCAGCTCGCGTACGGCTTCACGGGCATCATCATATAATTGAGAGGCTTCTACACTGAGAATATGAGCCCCTCTGTGCGGATTGCCGTTATGATGTTCCAACAAGTCGACAATAGCCTGAATAACCTGCTTCGGTTTCTGCGTCGTCGCCGCATTGTCGAAGTAAACGAGCTTATGCCCGTTATGTTCTTTGCTTAAAATCGGAAAATCTTCGCGAATCGTTGTCATACCCCTCACCTTTCTATTCGTATTTCTGCATTTTTTCACGGGCTCTGTCAAGAACTCGCGCAATCAACTCTTCATCGCCCAGTTCATCAATAACGGGACGAATATTCGATTCTACAATAATCAGTTGAGCCCCTTTTTCGCTGAATCCGCGGCTCATTAAATAATAAAGCATGTCCTTGTCGATTTGCCCGGCACTGCTGGCATGATTACCTTCTACATCATCTTCTTTACACAAAAGAAGCGGTAACGATACGGAATGTACTTTCGGACTGAGCAACAGGCATTCGTCCGTTTCCGAACCGACGGATTTGCTGCAACCGCGCAAAAAGTCAAGCGTACCGCGGAAGTTTTTCTTTGACGTATCCGTTAAGGCTCCTGTCGTCAAAATGTCGGCATAAGATTTCCGGCCTTTTTGCAAGACCCAGTAAGAGAAATCCAAAACCTGCTGATCATAACCTACATACATGGCATGATTGACGAACTTGCTTTTTTCTCCGTCCAAATCGACTTTATAATATAAAATTGTCTGCGCCCCGCCCATTTCGGCGCTGACAAAACGAACTTCACTTTCTGCAGCGGCACGGACACATCGATGTTCTATATGACGTACGGAATCACCGTTGAATTGGATCTTTTTAATCGTAACTTTGGCATCTTTTTCGGCTTCAATATATTCGGCTATGTTAACACTGCCTGTCGGAGCATCTCCTTCAAAGAGAAGATATACTTCCGTTTCGCTACCTTCTTTAGCTTCAATTTTAAGTTGTGCCGTAAGATTCGGCACCGCGTCTTCTACACGATAAATCAGGCGAACGGTTCCTTTGCTACCCTTAGGTGCATGAATGAGGCACCCGTTCATGCTGTGATTGACAGCATCTCGCAGCGATTCGGGAGAAGCCCCTTCAAAGCCGTCCAAATCGTCAAGTCCGTTGCCTTGATAAAAGGTAACCTGCGTATCGCCGGACACGGTATGTTCAATATCTACTGACGGCAAATAAGGGGCGTTCAATCCGTCTAGTTCTAAATGATTGACCTTCATCCAACGGAAGGTAGGACGAGGCAATTCATTGTATAATTCTTTACTCATCATTACCCTCCTTTATTTTAACGAGCCTTTCAGCTCCAGATTAATTAAGTTATTCATTTCCACGGCATATTCCAAAGGCAAAGCTTTGGAAACGGGTTCAACAAAACCGCGCACAAGCATGGCTCTGGCTTCATCTTCACTAAGACCGCGACTCATGAGATAGTAAACGGCTTCATCGGAAATTCTACCGATTTTAGCTTCGTGACCCAAGTCGATATTATCATTTTTAACAACAATAGCCGGAATCGTATCGGACTGAGAAATTTCATCCAACATAAGCGATTCACAACTTACATTGGACTTGGCACCTTCCGCCTTTTCGTTAATTACGACACTGCCGCGATAGATACAGACACCGCCGCTTTTTGACAAGGACTTGGAGTCGATATTACTCGTCGTATTCGGTGCGTTATGAACCACCTTGGACCCCGTATCTAAATACTGCCCCTTACCGGCAAAGGTAACGCCCGTAAATTCGCAATGAGCTCCTTCTCCCTGTAAAATCGTCATAGGATACAGGCAAGATGTATGAGATCCGAAAGAACCCGTTACCCAGTTCATCGTTCCGTTCTTACCGACAATGGAGCGCTTCGTGTTCATGTTGTACATGTTTTTTGACCAGTTCTCAATCGTCGAATAAGTCAAGGTCGCATCATCGCCGATAAAGAGTTCTACCGCCCCGGCATGCAAATTGGCTACATTGTACTTAGGTGCGGAACACCCTTCAATAAAGTGAACCTTTGCCCCCTTTTCTACAATGATCATCGTATGTTCGAACTGACCTGCGCCGGGAGCATTCAGACGGAAATAGCTTTGCAAGGGAATATCCACTTGGACTCCTTCAGGCACGTAAACGAAGGAGCCACCCGACCAAACGGCACCGTGCAGGGCCGCAAACTTATGGTCTGTCGGCGGTATGAGCTTCATAAAGTGCTTGCGCACAATATCTTCATGTTCTTTCAGAGCCGTATCAAAATCAGTATAAACTACACCTTGTTTGACCAATTCTTCCTGAATGCTGTGATACACCACTTCCGAATCGTACTGAGCCCCCACACCGGCTAAAGACGTCTTTTCCGCTTCGGGTATACCGAGTCGATCGAAGGTATCCTTAATGTCTTCGGGCACTTCATTCCAATCAGCTTTCAACCCCACATCGGGACGCACATACGTAACGATGTTGTCCATTTGCAGTTCGCTGATGTCAGGCCCCCATGTGGGGTAATCTATTTTATAAAAGAGTTCAAGCGACTTCAGGCGTGCCTGAAGCATCCATTCGGGTTCGTCCTTTTGTGCCGAAATTTCCCGAACTATTTCTTCAGTAAGGCCCGCATCGGTCTTATATGAATATTTGAAATCTTTTTTAAAGTTATATACATTGCTAAAGTCGGAAAAAGACTCTATCTTTTCCCGTTCTTTGGCAAATCTTTTTTCTTCAGCCATGGACAATGCCCCCTATTTAGCTTGTGTACGATATACATCGTACCCGTTCGCTTCGATGTCATCAATCAGGGAAGCATCACCGTTTTTCACAATCTTTCCGTCAATGAGAACATGGACGAAATCGGGTTTCAGGCTTTGCAAAATTTCGCTGTGATGCGTAATGACGAGAACGGCATTTTCCCCATTGTGATAAGCAGCAACTCTGTCGGAAACAACGCGAACCGCATCGACATCAAGCCCCGAATCGATTTCATCCAACATGGTCAATTTCGGTTCCAACAGGGTCATCTGCAGGATTTCCGTCTTCTTTCGTTCTCCGCCGGAAAAACCGTCATTTACATACCGTTCCGCATAAGACTTATCCATACGCAATTCTTCCATTTGAGCACGTAACTTTTTACGAAAAGGCATAATTCGTTGAGTTTCTCCCGTAATCGTACTCTTGGCATTGCGGATAAAGTTTTCTACGCTGATGCCTTTAACGGCAATAGGGTTCTGAAATGCCATAAAAATACCGAGTTTAGCACGTTCATTTACGGGCATATGTGTAATATCCTGTCCTTCAAAAAAAATATGACCGTCTGTCACGGTATATGAAGGATTCCCCATAATCGAATGAAACAGTGTCGACTTACCGGCCCCGTTGGAACCCATAATGACGTGAGTTTCACCTTTATTAATCACTAAGTCGAGACCCTTGAGGATTTCTTTACCGTCAACGGTTACCTTCAAGTTCTCTACACGTAATAATTCACTCATTACCAATCACTCCTGTATAAACTTTTAAATCATACTTTTTTACTACACTTAGATTACTCCATCGTTTTTACAAAGTCAACCTTTTTAGTGTATTTTAAGAACCGTATTCATTTCACACGTCTTTTTCTTTGTCCATTCCATATTTTTCACGTAATTTCCGCCGTTTTTCGCTATGGAGCCATGCCTGCATGATTACTGTCAGAGTTGCTAAAATCAAGAGCCCGACTACAAGCGACGAAGGACCGTCTTTGATAAGTGCATAGATTAAATAGGCATATACGACTATCCATAAAAAGAATCGTATTTTACTCACCGGCTTTTTCTCCCTCCCGCTTTTTCACAGCAATCAAAGCTTGAATATACATGGCACATTCAATACGCTTTTTCTGAATCTTACAGCCCAACTCATAAGGCGTGTCTATACTGCCGCCGTACTTAATGTTATTGGCATGACAGCCGCCGCTGCAGAAAAATTTAGCCCAACACTTGCAACATGTCGGTTTATTGAGTACATGCATATCTCGAAATAAGCGGGGCAGTTCCGTATTCGTTATGCCGTCGTATACACTGCCGATAGCATATTCTTCCTGTCCGACAAACTGATGACAGGGATATATATCTCCGTTCGGAACCACGCACATATACTCATGGCCTGCACCGCAACCGCGCAAACGCTTGGCAATACAGGGGCCTCGATATAAGTCCATAATGAAGTGATAGTAAATAACGGGGCGGCTACTGAAATAGCGTTCCAAATAAAAATCCGTCAAATTTTCGTATTCTTCATCAATACGTTTTAAATCCGACTCGTCAATAGCATACGACAGGTCATCGCCGACAACCGGTTCCATGGACAGGCCGTCAAAACCCAAATCTGCCATATGCTCTACATCAGCCGTGAAATCAAGGTTATATTTCGTATACGTACCGCGCACATAATATTCTTCCCCGTTTCTTCCGGATACGGCATGTTGCAGGTTCTTAACAATTCTTTTATAAGAGCCGTGACCGCCTGCATCGGGACGCATACGATTATGAACATCCTCTCGACCGTCCAGGCTGAGAATCAGACTGATATGATTATCTGTTAAATATGTAATTTTTTCTTCATCCAATAAAAGCCCGTTTGTCGTCAGAGAAAGTTTAAATACCTTATTATGCAACTTTTCCTGTTTTCGTATATATTCAATGGTCTGTTTGACGACCCCGAAATTCATAAGCGGTTCGCCGCCGAAAAAATCCACTTCACAATGCTGCCGCTTGCCTGCCGAACTTTCAATCAGCAGATCGATAGCTCTTTTAGCCACATCAAAACTCATTAATTCTCGTTTATTCGTGTCATAATCGCCTTGAGATGCAAAACAGTATTTACAACGAAGATTGCAATCATGAGCTATATTCAGGCATAAGGATTTTACAACCGGTTTTTCATCGGCTACGACCTTAAAAGACTCGCACATGGGCGCAAAAAGCATTTCCGCCTTAATCAACTCGTCAAGTTCGTCCATCGTTTCCGTTAGTTCATCGCGTGTATACGTTCCTTCAAGGGCAGTATACACCGCTTCTTTATTGTTACCCTTATACGTATCCAAAACATCGTAAGCCAGCTTATCGATTACATTGACAATACCGCTGTTAACATCGAGTAACATATATAACCCTTTCATAATATATTTATGAATCATGGGTTGAATCTTTTCCGCCATTTTTCCTCCACATAAAAAGAATACCCTTTACCTGGTCGGTAAAGGGTGTCCCCTCTTAATTACTTATTTTGTGCAAACCTGGTTACCTACAGTGCAAGACGTTTTGCATGCGGACTGGCAGGATGTTTGGCATTCGCTGCAACCTGCATGTTGAGCCGTCTTCTGAATGGACTCGGTATTAATGGTAATAATGTGTTTTGCCATATCGGTTCACCTCGCTATCAATATCTGTTGTATTATAGCATATAATCGGCACGTCTACAATCACTATAACAGACGTAATTGCTTAAATTGGAAATCCTTACTCATCGTAATTACGACGGCACGATTATCAAAAATTTCGTTAGTCGCAAAAAAGACATCAAAGTCTCCGTTATAAGTCATATAAACAGAATTAATCCGTTCCAGGCTGGCACGAATTTGCTCGGCCGTCATTTCCGGCTCACCGTCATTCAGCCAATGTTCATTTTTAAACTTGGCAATAAGCGGTGCATGAGCCGCTACGCGCGGTCGATGTGCAAGTATCCATTCCCATACGCTCTTACCGTATCGACGGGCCTCTTTTTCCTTACCTTCTTCCAAGCCTTCAAGAACGACCAGTACGGGATTCCCGTTGACGAGAATCTCATCCATATAACTGCCTTTGACATACCGTAAGCTCATAGCATAAACCTCCGTAAGAGATATTTCTTGCTTGACCGTCTGTCTAACAGGATGTCTTTATCTTACTCTATGTTCTTTTTCCCTGTCAATGAATGGAACGAACTCTCACAGTTGACGACGGACAGATATCGTTTTGGAAGCAATCCTCACATAAGGGTTTACGAGCCTTGCAAATTCTTCTGCCGTGCCAGATCAGCCAATGATGAGCCCGGCTCCACCATTCAACGGGGATGGCTTTTTGCAGACCCTTTTCCACACTGTCGGGCGTCGTACCGACAGCCAGCTGCATACGATTGGCAACACGAAACACATGAGTATCCACAGCAATAGCCGGCGTATTGTAAAGAACGCTGACAAGCACATTGGCCGTCTTACGTCCTACACCGGGAAGTTTCACTAATTCATCAAAGGTCTTAGGCACTTTCCCCTGATACTCTTCACATAAAATACGACAGGTTGCCGATAGGTTCTTGGCCTTGCTGTGATAAAGACCGCAAGTCTTTATTTTTTCTTCCAGCCCGTCAATTCCCAAGGTCAACATTTTTTCGGGAGAAGCGTATTCCGGAAACAGCCCGGCAGTTACAATATTCACGCGTTCATCCGTACACTGAGCCGATAAGACAACAGCCACCAAAAGTTCAAAAGGCGACTGATATATAAGTGCAGGCTTCATGATTCCGTATGTATCTTGAAAGCGCTGCAACATCTCTTGTTTTTTCTTTTTTGTAATCACTTTGTCAACTCTCTTTCCGCAACATATAACGGGCAAATTTTTATAAAATCGCCCCTTTCATACTACCGGTTTTTATTATAACACATTGCAACCACAGCAAGAGATGGTTAATAATGTTGCTTTTTTTGCAATCAACTTGCTTATTTTTCTTATTTTTTATTGTTAATTAATATTTATTATCATATTTTTAAGATAAATATAGTTTGCAGTGCGAGAGAACTTCTTTATAAAGATATTCAACAGATTTTTGCTTTTTTATAAAAGAGAAAAACTCTTATTAACGCTCTTAATTGCAAAAATTGAAGAAACCCATTCATTATGATATATTCTATTTAAAGAATCATTATTTATTAAAAAGAGATGCTGAAAATGGATACATTAGATAACTTAACCCAATTTCCTATTTATTTTGCTCCCGGCTGTAAACTGCTTCAATTAGAGCCCAAGATGACATCAAAAGTCTACGATTATCTGCACAAGCTCTTCGGCAATATCAATTTATATACTCGTTGTTGCGGACTTGACGATGCAACCCAACAGGAAGAAGAAGCCGTATTTATTACGCTCTGTGATTCGTGCTTTAAAGTATACGGCGATACGTATGCCAATCTGCATATGCGAGATTTCTGGGAAGTATACGACGAATATAAGTCCATCTACCCTTTAGAAAATGAAGCAGAAGTACGCGAGGCTTTACAGCACACCATGGTAGGCGTATATCCTAAAGAAGGTATCAAGGCCTGGTTCAGCAACTTCTCATCAAAACGAGCATAAAAAGAAGGTTCTGCACAATGCAGAACCTTCTTTTTTTATTGGCGTTTTTTATAAAGTGACTCTATAAGCCTTTCCTGTCCGTCGGCACGATTTTCAAAATCGGAAATAATGGACAATGTCCTATACACATAAGCACCGTCATTAATAGACTGTAAATTTACACGAACGCTGTAAAAAGCTGCCCGCATAGCCGCTCTGGCATTCATGGCAGCTATAACTCCGTCCGTAACGGCCCAAATATTACCGTGCTCGACAACTTGTCGAGCCATGGTTAGCAAAGGAAAAATATCCTGCCCCAATGTCAAAGGCACCTCAGCCGCTTCTTTAAACGCCGCTTGAACCGCTTCCGCCCGTCCTTCTTCTTCCTTCGGTCGCCGTAAGGTTTCCATAAGAGAAGAAAATGCGGCCGCATCAGCATCGGCAGCCTGCAAATACAATTTTCTCAAAGAAGGTAACTGTGATTTCATAGAAATCATTCGCCCTTGCACCTCTTCATATCCCTTTTTATCAATCGTCAAATTAATGACCATTTCAATAAGGGCCGCGGCCGAAGCTGCCGTAACGGCGGCAATACTGCCGCCGCCCGGCACGGGAGCGGACGATGCCGTTTGATCTAAAAATTCACGTACGGATAAATCTTCTATTCCCATGGTTTTAGAAGAGCCCTGTAATATTTCCTTTTTCATCAATATCCATCCTGTTCGCCGCCGGCACCTTGGGCAGTCCCGGCATAGTCATAATATTACCCGTCTCGCAGACAATAAAGCCTGCGCCGGTACATACACGCACATCTTTGACCGTTACATAAAAGTTTTCAGGTGCGCCTAAAAGGTCGGCGTTGTCAGACAAAGAATACTGCGTCTTAGCGACACATACGGGCATCTTATCCAACCCGAAAGTTTCGAGTTCCTTTACCTGTTTTTGAGCCTTCCCTTCAAAGATCACGCCTTTACCGCCGTAAATACGAGTCACTATTTTTTCCAGTTTTTCGGGAATCGTTTCATTTACGTCATATAAAGGGCAATAAAGACTTGCATCTTTTTCCATTAAGGGCAGCAATAAGTTGGCCATCTCTTTGCCGCCTTCGCCGCCTTCAGCCCAGCAGTCATTTAAAGCTACAGGCACACCGTAGTCCTCACACAAGCGAGTGAGAGTTTCCAACTCCGCATCCGTATCGGAAAGGAAGCGATTGATTCCTACTACTACGGGCACATTGAAAATACGCATATTCTCAATGTGTTTCGCCAAGTTGGCAAACCCGGCTTCTAAAGCCTTCACATTTTCTTCCTGTAAGTCCGCCTTCTTTACTCCTCCATGCATCTTTAATGCTCTGACAGTTGCTACAATAACTACTGCCGACGGTTTAATATGCCCGAAACGACATTTTATATCCATAAACTTTTCAGCCCCTAAATCGGCACCGAAACCGGCTTCCGTTACTGCAATTTCACCCATTTTCATAGCCAGCTTCGTCGCAATAACGGAATTACAACCGTGGGCAATATTGGCAAAGGGCCCGCCGTGAACTAACGCCGGTGTTTGTTCCGTTGTCTGTACCAAGTTCGGCTTAATAGCATCCTTCATAACAACGGCCATGGCCCCGGCTACACCTAACTGTCCGGCTGTTACCAAATTGCCGTCCAAGTCATAGGCTACCGTAATTTTAGCCATCCGTTGTTTTAAATCTTCCAAATCTTCAGCCAAACACAAGACGGCCATGATTTCCGACGCAACGGTAATCATAAAATGATCTTCACGCGGAAAACCGCATACCTTACCACCTAAGCCTATGGTCAAATTACGCAATGCCCGATCATTCATATCAAGGACCCGCTTCCAAATGACACGACGCACGTCAATACGCAATTCATTGCCTTGATGTACATGATTATCAATGGCTGCGGCTAACAAATTATTTGTCGTAGTAATGGCATGCATATCGCCCGTAAAGTGAAGATTTATATCTTCCATAGGCAAGACCTGAGAATACCCGCCTCCGGCCGCACCGCCTTTAATCCCGAAAACCGGCCCTAAAGAAGGCTCGCGCATAGCTACAACAGCCTTATGCCCCAAGCGGTTAAAAGCCTGAGCCAAGCCGATAGTAGTCATGGATTTCCCTTCACCTGCCGGCGTCGGGTTAATAGCTGTAACCAGGACCAATTTACCGTCCGGTCGACTCTGTAATCGACGAATAGCATCAAAAGAGACCTTCGCCTTATATTTTCCGTACAATTCCAAATCATCTGCCGTAAGTCCCACTTGTTCGGCAATTTCCGTAATCGGCTTTAACTCAGTTTGCTGTGCAATTTCAATATCGCTTAATACAGGTTTCATATCCGTTACTCCTCGTTTATATGTGGCAGGAGGCATAAAAAATACCGACTCTGCCCGGAATCATTGCCCAGACGGTCGGCTAAAATGGATTATGCTCCCCGTGGTTGTTCCACTTCCGTCAGTTACATAACCTTATATTATTATACCTGTCGCTCCTTTCTTTTGTCAAACGGTTCAGTTATAAGATACATAACAATTAGACATGTATGGGCGGATACTTTTGCGTTCTCATCCCCCTATCTCAACGGTACGTATCCGCATATGACGAGTTCTTATTTTACAAAAATAACGTTGAAGTCGCCATCTCTTTGATACCGACTTCAACGTTATGATAGAAGCACTGTTATGTGTTATTATTTTTTGACCAAATCCTGAGCTACTTCAATATGAAGTTCGCGCAGCTGTTTCGGTGCTACTTCCGAAGGTGCTTCGCTCATGGGATCAATAGCATTTTGCGTCTTCGGGAAAGCAATAACGTCGCGAATAGACTTTCTCTTGAGCATCAGCATAATCATGCGATCCAAGCCGAAAGCCAAACCTCCGTGAGGCGGGGCTCCGTATTCGAAGGCTCTGAGAAGGAAACCGAACTTCTGCTTCGCTTCTTCATCCGTAAGTCCGATAGCCTTGAATACGCGTTGTTGAATATCGGGTTGGTAAATACGTAAAGAACCGCCACCCAATTCAACACCGTTCAAGACCAGGTCATAGGCCTTTGCATACACTTTTGATTGGTCCGTTTCCAACTTGTCCAAGTCTTCGTCGCGCGGAGCCGTAAACGGATGGTGCATTGCCGTGTAACGTTTTTCTTCTTCGTCATATTCAAACATGGGGAAATCGACAACCCATGTAAATGCAAAAGCATTTTCATCGATAATGCCCGTACGGCGAGCCATTTCTTTACGCAATTCACCCAAAGCGGCTGCTACAACAGCCGGTTTATCGGCAATCATGAGAACCAAGTCACCCGTTTCACTGCCGCAAGCTTCGCCGATAGCTTTTAATGTATCTTCACCGAGGAATTTTTTTACCTGAGACTTCATGCCCTCTTCCGCAAAGGCAATCCAAGCCAATCCCTTAGCTCCGTAGGTAGAAACATATTCAACCAAACCGTCCAATTCACGACGGGGAATACCGGCATACCCTTTAACGTTAATAGCCTTAACTTGACCGCCGGCATCAACGACATTACGGAAGACCTTGAATTCCGTATCCTTTACGAGTTCCGTAATATCTTTGAACTTCATGTCAAAACGCAAGTCCGGTTTATCAGAACCGTAGTTTTCCATAGCATAGTCCCAAGTCATGCGCTGAATCGGACCGGGAATCTCATAACCGAGAGCCTGTTTGAATACATACCCGATCATTTCTTCCGTCAACTGTAAAATATCTTCCTGACTCATAAAAGACATTTCCATATCGAGCTGTGTAAATTCAGGTTGTCTGTCGGCACGCAAATCTTCATCGCGGAAACAGCGTGCAATTTGATAATACCGATCCATGCCGGAGATCATCAACAGCTGTTTAAAAATCTGCGGTGACTGGGGCAAAGCGTAGAATTTCCCTTCGTTGACACGGCTCGGTACGAGGTAATCGCGTGCCCCTTCAGGCGTACTTTTACAAAGTTCGGGAGTTTCAATGTCGATAAAGCCGTGCTGATTGAGGAAATCACGCATAGCATGCTTTACCTTATTTCTCATAATCAGGTTGTTCTGCATTTCCGGACGACGCAAGTCGAGGTAGCGGTATTGGAGACGTATCTTTTCATCTACGTCAATATTATCTTCAATATAGAAGGGCGGTGTTTTGGATGTGTTCAAAATTCGTAATTCTTCACAACGAATTTCGATTTTACCGGTTTTCATCTTTTCGTTTATTGTCTCTTCATCACGCATGCGGACAATACCGCGAACAACGAGGACATATTCCGTACGAACCTGTTCCGCCTTGTCAAATGATACCTTTTCATAGTCCGGCGAAGCAACGACCTGTATAATACCCGTACGGTCTCGTAAGTCGATAAAAATCAAACCGCCGTGGTCACGACGACGTTCAACCCAACCGCACAATACGACTTCTTTTCCCTGATCCTCTTCGGTTACGGCCGCACAATAATGAGAGCGGCTCAATCCTGCCATTGTATCCATTAAACTCATCCCTTCTTCTTGCTTTCTATATATTCAACAACGTCGCCGAGGGCTACCGTTTCCTGCTCTTTCGTCTCCATATTGCGAATTTGTGCCTGTCCCTGTGCCAACTCGTCTTCGCCTATAATCACTGTAAAATCGGCATTTATCTTGTTTGCCGCCTTCATTTGTCCCTTCATGCTACGCCCGTTCGTATCGATTTCGGCATACAAACTCTTGGCACGCAAAGCTTGTTGCAAGATAAAGGCCTCTTTTCTTGCCTCATCGCCTAAGGCAACGATATAGGCGGGACGAATCTCTTCAACAGGAGGTAGCAGACCTTGTTCCTTTAAGGTCAGCAACAGCCGTTCCATACCTACGGCAAAGCCGATTCCCGGTACGGACGGGCCACCGATTTCTTCAATGAGTCCGTCATAACGCCCGCCTCCGCACACGGTGCTTTGCGCCCCTAAGGGAGCATACATGATTTCAAAGGCCGTCTTCGTATAATAATCAAGGCCGCGCACCAGCCGAGGGTCCTTTTCAAAGGAAATACCTATTCCCGTCAAATAGGACTGGACCTTCTCAAAATGTTCGGCACATTCTTCACATAAATAGTCCGTAATGAGGGGAACCGCTTCAGACAACATGCGTTCACCGTCTTCTTTACAGTCCAGTACGCGCAACGGATTCTTATCCAATCGCGACTTACAGTCGTCACACAATTCATCTCTCTTACCGTCAAAAAACTCGATAAGTTTTTGTCTGTACACGGGACGACACTTGGGGCAACCGACGGAATTTAAATGAAGTACCAAATTATTGAGACCCAATTCACGGAAGAGTTGGAAGGCCATAGCAATTATTTCCGCATCTACCGCCGGATCTTGAGAACCTATTTCCTCTACGCCGAACTGGTTAAACTGGCGATACCGACCGGCTTGCGGACGGTCATGTCGAAACATGGGTCCCATGTAATAAAACTTATGAACCTTCTGCTCCCCGTAAAGTTTATGTTCCAAATAAGCACGTACGACAGAAGCCGTATTTTCCGGTCTGAGCGTCATACTCCGACCGCCCCTGTCTTCAAAGGTATACATTTCTTTCGTAACGACGTCCGTCGTTTCACCGATACCCCTTAAAAATAATTCCGTACTCTCGAATATGGGTGTACGCACTTCGCCGAACCCGTAAATCCGACATATACTTCTGATTTTTTCTTCAAGTTTCTGCCAATCTCCCGTTTGTTCGGGCAAAAAATCCTGAGTTCCCCGCGGTGCCGTAATGGCCATTATCAATTCACTCCTTCATATACGGAAGTACACAAAAGACGACGCCGCTTCATCCGCTCTGTCAAGGCTTCCGTGTACTGCCCTATATCTTTAGGCATATACATTTTTTCCATCTTCATATGGGGCACGATAAACTTTGTAGCACTCCCCGGGCCGACTCCCAACACGGTTTGTCGTTCTTCCATCATCTCGATGTTATAGCGACTTACAGCCCCGTCCTTAGCATATCCGATATTGGCGAACTCAGCCGCCATATACTGCTGCCGATACAAATAATACGGAACATATTCTTGTCGACAAAGTGCCTCTTCAGCCGATGTTACCATCTCTTCCACAACCCGTACAGGCGGTATTTCTTCCCGTAAAGTATGGCGAAACAAAGGTGCCCCCTTTTTTAATGCTAACGTATGAATTGTAACATTTTCCGGGGCTAATTGGCAAACGGCTTCCAGGTTCTGCCGCATGTCTTCTACCGTTTGTCCGGGAAGACCGGCAATAAAATCCATATTGATGACACTAAAGCCGGCGTTACGGCAATAATCGAACATACGGTATATGTCTTTAACAGTATGACGACGACCGAGTTCATCCAGCAAATGTTGCTGCATGGTCTGCGGATTAATACTGATGCGGTCGACACCGCAAGCTCTCAGTATTCTCGCCTTCTCTTCAGTCATTGTATCGGGGCGACCCGCTTCTACCGTCCACTCCCGACACATTTCTGACAAGGGTCTCAAGGCACTCATAATACGTTCAACAGCTTCTACAGATAAGGAAGTCGGTGTACCGCCGCCTACATAAATACTATCTATGCGAATCCCCGTATCGCTACACAAGCGCTGTACATCCTGTATATCCTCGATAAGTTTATTCGTAAAATCCAGTAAACGCTCCGCCCTTTCATTACCCACAAGACGCGACGGAAAGGAGCAATACAGACAATGACTGGCACAATACGGAATGCCTACATATAAAGCTGCATCCCGAGTCTCATGTTGTACAACATAAGGTCGCTGTGTTACTGCCACATGCACCAACAAATCCGCCGTTCTGTCCTCTACATCGAAATCCTTACACAGCCGATGTCGTACTCCTTCAGGCGACAACCCTTCGTCCAAAAGGGTATGAACGAGTTTTATAGGACGAACACCCGTAAGTTTCCCCCACGGCGAAGGAGGTCGCTTTGTCAAGGTGCGGCAAGCCTCGAGCAGATAATTCTTTACTTCCTTCTTGGTAGTAACGACATAGGGCCCGAAATTACAAGCCTGTCCGTTCGGAGCCGTAAAATATCCGTCCAAAACCAGAATCTTTCTCCGACTCGTAAGACGAACAGCCGCTTCCTTGCCAGCACTGTCATAAACATATCCCAATGAAGCAAGGACCTGACCGACAAGGCCGTGCCAGTCGTCAGGTCCCGTATATACATATGCGGCCGCTTTTTTAGTCACGATCCGTTTCCTGCGGAAAGCCGTTATCTAAACCGGCAGCCTTACGTTTCGCTTCACATTCTTCGCAATAGCCGTACACTTTTAATTGGTGATCTACCGTATGGAAATGCAATCTCTTTTCCAAAATTGTTTCCAATGTTTCCAATAAATCGTCCTTGCATTCCCACACCTTACCGCAGTCAAGGCAAATAAGATGATGGTGGAAATGACCGTCTTCTTCACAATCATTCAACTCATAACGACTACAACCGTCATCAAAATCCAATTTTTTCAACAAGTCCATTTGCGTAAACAGATCAAGAGTTCTGTATACAGTCGCCAAACCGATATCGGGGGCCGTCTTTTTAACCAGTTCAAAAACGTCTTCAGCACTTAAATGACGAGCCGTGCTTTCCACAAAAGCTCGCAAGACCACTTGACGCTGAGACGTCATCTTATATTTCTGGTCCTTAATCTTATCTTTCATACGTTTCATCATCAATTCCATTACATCATCTTTAGTCTTTTCCATCGTTCTTTGACATCCTTTCTCTATAAGAACTGAAAAACCATAAGTGCCGTGCCGTCGTTTGCAATACGGCTACAAGAGGCACTGTCAAAATCATACCGGCTACACCGAAAAGGGTGCCGCCTATTAAAAGGGCAATGACGATAACCACAGGGTGGATGCTGATAACCTTCCCCATGACCTGAGGCATAATCAAATGCCCGTCTATTTGCTGAACCACAGCGTAAAAAACGAGAACTTTCAAAGCCAGGGATGGACTGATAGTCGCACCGAGCAAGATAGCCGGTATGGCCCCGACAATGGGTCCGATAACGGGAATCCACTCCGTAATAGCCGCTAAGAGAGCAATGACCAAAGGATAGGGCACCCCCATAATCCACATTCCCGTAAAGGTCAGGCAGGCTATAATACAACTCATGAGAAGCTGCCCGCGAATATAGCGACTCAAAACAAGGCTCAGTTCTTCGAAATACGAGCGTAAATGAAGCCTATAGTCGGACGGATACAGATTGACAAAGGCGTTCATCATCTGTTCCCCGTCTTTCAAAAAATAAAAAGTTATAAAGGGAACGACAAAAAACTCTACGACTGTACCGGCAATGGCAAAGACCGACTTAACCAGATTTGAAATGCCGTCAATACCGTAGTTGCTGACTTTAATAAAGGCTTCATTAACAATGGCCTTGACCTGATCGGGAATATAAATAGGTGCCTGATCGCTTTCGAGTTGAATTACAAGCTCATACGTCTGACTGACAATGGTGCTGAAGTTATTGGCCAGCAGGTTTAACTGACCGATTAACGGTTTCAAAATGCTGTTTGTCATGGCGGCAATGACTGCAATCAAAACAACGAATGACAGCAAAATTGAAATATCAATCGGCACCTGTCTTCTAAAGAGCCGCACCAGTCCTTTTTGAATCCCATCCCTAAGGGGCGTCAAAATAAAGGTAATAATCAATGATACAATGACAGGCCAATAAATTTCCTTTACTGCTAAAAACAGGCACACGCCCAAAATCATGAGAACGACGCGCAACCTGAATTCAATCGTTTTATTATTAGACACCTTACCAGCCTCCGCCGAGGAACGGATTATTTCTCCGTTCATACCCTATATCCGTAGCCGGCCCGTGACCGGGAAGCACTACCGTGTCATCAGGTAATTTCATTAATTTTTCTTCAATACTGCTAACTAAAACATGAGAATCACCGCCGTAAAAATCGGTTCTTCCCACTGAACAACGAAACAGCGTATCTCCGGCGAACAAAAGTCCCGCCCCGTACAGGCAAAGGCCGCCGGGGGTATGTCCGGGCGTTTCGATCACTTTAAAAGTTACACCCGCAAAGTTTATAACTTCTCCGTCCGTAACAATGTGTTCAGGCGACGTGATAACGATTTCCTTACCCAGGAACATGGATAAATTGTTACGTGAGTTGGCAATGAGATCCACATCACCCTTACCGATATACACGGACACATCCTTATGATTTCTCACTTCCTGTAACGCGCCGATGTGATCGGCATGTCCGTGCGTTAAGAACACGAACCTGAGAGTCACCCCGAGAACGTCAAGAGCCTTATCAATTCGCTCATAATCCCATGCCGGGTCGATTAAAAACGCCTCTTTTTCAACATCGTCATAGACAATATAACAATTGGTCTCCAACGGGCCGAGCGGAAGGGTCTTATACTGTATGGCCATAAGCATTCGCCTCCTAAAATTCTTTCTTACTGTCTAACAAAATCGTAACGGGACCGTGGTTATCCAAAGAGACGACCATTTCCGTCTGAAAAACTCCCGTCGCCACACGAACGCCCTGTTTTTCCACGTACTGCACAAACTCTTCATATAATCGGTTCGCCAAATCCGGAGGCGCCGCTGCCGTAAAACTCGGCCTGCGTCCGTGACGTACATCTCCGTACAGGGTAAATTGGGAAACGACCAACATTTCACCGCTCTTTTGTAAGAGAGACTGATTCATCTTACCTTCTTCATCTTCAAAAATGCGAAGATTCAATATTTTATCCGCCGTGTAAACAACATCTTTTTCGTCATCGTCCCGGCCTACCCCCAGAAGAACCGTCAATCCTTCACCGATGCGTCCCGTTTCCGTGCCTTCCGATGTCACGGAAGAACGTATTGTCCGTTGTATAACCGCTCTCATGACTGACTGCCTCCCGTAAAACGCTGCACTTTATATACATCCTTCAAACGACGAATTTTCGTAGCAACAAATTCGAATTGGGCCAAGTCCTTAATACTGATACCCAAGTGAATGGTTACACTCTTTGTTTCCGATACCTTAGCGTTAATGGACGTAATAGAAATCTTCATCTCCGCCAAAGCGGCCATAATATCGGCTATCATGCCGGTCCTGTCATAGGCTGAAATTTCCATATTTACCTCGAAAGACTCGGACATGCCGTAATCCCATTCCACATCAATCAGTCGGTCCACGTCTTCATCAAGGCGCACATTAGGACAATCCGCCCGGTGGACGGAAACCCCTCTGCCTCTGGTAACAAAGCCGATAATCGGATCTCCCGGAACAGGGCTACAACATTTTGATAACCGCACGAGCAGTCCCGACTCGCCTTTTACGAGAACCCCCGAATGATTGTGTCCTGATGCTTTACGAGGCTTGAGCTTTTCAATAAGTGATTTTTCATTCTGCTCGTCGTCAACTCTATCCAATTCTTTATGCAATTCCAAGAGCTTAATAAGAACCGTATTGACGGCAAACCCGCCGTAACCGACAGCAGCCAGTAAATCATCTTCCGTACCGGCATTCATCTGCTTGGCGACCTTGGCTATACGCCCCGAATGACTTACCAACTTCCAATCATGACCGAGGCGCTTACATTCCTTTTCCAGAGCGGCTGATCCTTTTTCAATATTTTCTTCTCTGTTTTCCTTTTTAAACCAGTTCCGTATTTTCGAGCGACTTTCCGAACTGCCTACAATCTTCAACCAGTCTAAACTCGGCTTACCGGTTTTAGACGTAATAACCTCGACAATGTCACCGTTCTTCAAGGCATAGTCCAAAGGCACGATTTTTCCGTTAACCTTGGCCCCTACACACCGGTGGCCTACATCCGTATGAATACGGTATGCAAAGTCAATGGGAATAGCTCCCTGCGGTAAATCGATAACATCACCGCGCGGCGTAAATACAAACACTTCATCGGAAAAGGCGTCCAGTTTAAGGGCATTCACAAACTCTTGAGGGTTGCTCGTATCCTGCCATTCCAACAGATTTCTCAGCCACCCCATCTTTTCATCAAAACCTGTCGCCTTTTGCGAGGCTCTGCCTTCCTTATACCGCCAATGAGCGGCTACCCCGTATTCGGCAATATGGTGCATATCCCATGTACGAATTTGAATTTCGACAGGCTGTCCGCGCGTACCGATAACCGTCGTATGAAGAGATTGATAATTATTCGGCTTCGGCATGGCAATATAATCCTTAAACCGATAAGGCAGAGGTTTCCACAAACTGTGGACAATACCAAGAACACCGTAACAATCCTGAACTGTATCAACAATAACGCGAATGGCGTAAAGATCGTAAATTTGACTCAAATCGCGATTGTCTTTCTTCATTTTTTTATAAATACTGTAAAAATGCTTGGGCCTTCCGTTTATTTCAAAGCTGATGGACGATTCGGTCAGCGTCTTTTTCAGTACATCAATGGCTTCATTGACAATTTCTTCGCGAACCTTCCGTTTTTCTTTCATTTGATCTACCAAGTCGTAATACTTGTCAGGCTCCATATAGCGGAAAGACAAATCTTCCAGTTCCCACTTAATATTGAAAATCCCTAAGCGATGTGCCAACGGAGCATAAATTTCCAGTGTTTCTTGAGCAATGCGCTTCTGTTTTTCACTACGCATGTACTTTAAGGTTCGCATATTATGCAGTCTGTCTGCCAGCTTAATAACAACAACACGAATGTCTTTAGCCATGGCCAAGAACATTTTACGCATACTGTTAACCTGCTGGTCCTCTTTCGTACGATAGTCCAAACGATTTAACTTAGTAACACCGTCAACAAGAAAGGCCACTTCCTTACCGAAGATTCGTTCAATATCCTCCAGCATATACTCCGTGTCTTCTACGACATCATGTAACAAAGATGCCGTAATCGTCGTCGTATCGATTTCCATATCAGCCAGAATTTCCGCTACAGCTAAGGGATGAAGGATATACGGATCCCCGTTAACCCTCTTTTGTTCCTTATGTGCCTCATCGGCCAATTCGTATGCCTTGCGAATATTTTCGCAAGTTTCGTCGGGCTGATATGACTTAATTATTTCTATGAGGCGATTATAGGCTTCTTCTTTTTTCGAAATTTCCATCTTTCTGCCTCCTTATAAACCCGAGCCGACCGCCCTGAATGTGGGCGAATCGTTTAAAGATAATTTACTTCCCTGAGCGGGCATTTCATAATATATATCTTCATCATCAGACGCAGTAACCAGTATCCCCAATTCCTTGAAAACCTGTAGGGCCGTCAGTACATCATGTCCGTCTATCAATGCCACTGCATCAAGCATATACCGTCTTGTGTCACTGACAGTACGGCGGCCTTCCCCTACATAGGTCTTTAAAACCTTATATATGTCTACCATATCGTTTCTAGTAAGGGTCGGCTTGTATTCATGGGTTAAGCGCATATCACGCAATACAAGTTGGGCCGTAGTCCGATCGCGATACGTATTGAGTTCCGGCTGAAAGGCCAGGTCCACTTCGTCATTCCGTAATATATAGTCCGCCTTATCAGCCATTGACCAGCCTACACCGCTCAAGCGACAACCGTCTTCACTTTCAGCAACAATCCGCAAATGCATCTTCTGTCTGCCTATTTCCTTAATATCATAAAGAAGCGCATTTTTTAAAACGAAGAGAGGACGAGTATTTCCCATGCCGTAAGGTTCGAGGAGGCTCAATTCGTGAACCGTATCGACCGTTACGTCCTCACCTGCCACCACGGAATCTACATTTAATACGGGAATGTAGTCTTTCTCCGTCAAATGCCGTGACGCATATTCGTTCATCCGTTCTCGCAAAGCGTCAATATTCTCCTGAGCAACGGAAAAGCCGGCTGCCATGGCATGTCCTCCGAACTGAATGAGAAGTTCTTTGCACGAATTCAGAGCTTCATACATATTAAAGCCGGTAATACTCCGACATGACCCTTTGCCCACACCGTCTTTAACGGATATGACCAGAGACGGTTTATAGTATTTTTCAATTAAACGGGATGCGGCTATACCGATAACTCCGCTATGCCAACCTTCACCGGCAACAATAAGGACATGGTCGTCTTCATATCCTTCACTTTCCACCTCGTCTATGGCTGCCGTTGTAATAGCCCGCTCGATGTCCTGTCGCTGTGTATTTAAATCATGCAGTTCTTCAGCCGTTTCTTTTGCCTTATCAGAATCTTTTTCCAAAAGGAGAAACACTCCCTTTTCGGCATGGCTGATACGCCCGGCAGCATTTAACCGAGGCGCAACGGAAAAGGCGATATTTCCTGCCGAAATTTTCGTCGCATCCAAACCCGTCGTTTCTATTAAAGCTTGAATACCGAAATTATCGCCTTCGGCAATACGTGACAGTCCGTCAGCCACTAAAATTCGGTTTTCCCCCGTCAGCGGTACCAGATCCGCTACGGTACCCAAAGCAACCAAAGATGTATATTCCTCAACGCCTGTCTTGCCGGCCAGCATTCTTAAGGCACGGCACAGTGTATAGGCTACCCCCACTCCCGCTAATTCCTTATAAGGATACATGCAGTCTTGCTGCTTCGGATTGATGACGGCATATCCTTCAGGAATATGTTCCGACGGTTCGTGATGATCCGTAATGATAATATCTGTCTGCGTGTTGAATTCCTTGACCAGCTTAGCTGAAGAAATACCGCAGTCGACTGTAATAATCACCTCGGTTTTGTCGCGCACCAACTCTTCCAATGCATCCCGGTTCAAGCCGTACCCCTCAGACTGCCGTTCGGGAATGTAAAATGCCGGATCGGCACCTAAATCACAAAGAGAACGATACACTAAGGCTGTCGAGGTGATTCCGTCTACATCATAATCTCCGTACACGACAATTCGCTCGCCTCGTTCAATGGCCGTGAGAATACGTTCAGCTCCTTTACGAACATCTTTCATAAGAAAAGGATCGTATAATGACGACATATTATCATACAAAAAATGCTTGGCATCTGTCGAATCGGTGATTCCCCGATTGACAAGTGTACGGGCCAATAAGCTTGAAATGTGAAGTTGTTCTTGTAATTGCCGCACCGTTTCCTGTGACGGTTCGGTATATATCCAACGCATGTCCATATATGCCTGCTAAAGAAATAAATAACAGCTATCAATTAGTTAATTCATTCTAGCACATTTTCATTCTCAAATAAAGCTGTTTTTTGAGAAAACTATAATTTACCATAGCGTATTTACATCCTTACTATCTTTTTGACAATAGAAAAAAACAACCGCCTCTCGTAATGAGAGACGGTTGTTAAGTTTAACTCTGTCGAGTCTATTATTTAGCTTCAAATCCCGCTTGTAAACGGACATAGGATTCACGACGAGCACGCGCATCCGCAACGGTCTTTTCATAGAGGGACTGTGCCAATTCGGGGAATCCTTTTGCCAAGGACGCATAACGAACTTCGCCTTCAAGGAATTCCTGGAACTTGCTGTAATCCGGTTCCTTAGAATCAAGGCTGAACGGATTCTTACCCTGTTCTTTGAGTTCCGGGTTGTAGCGATACATATCCCAGTAACCGCATGCAACTGCCAATTTTTCTTCTTCCTGGCTCTTGCCCATACCCTTACGAATACCGTGGTTAATGCACGGGCAATATGCGATGACTACGGACGGACCATGGTAAGCTTCAGCTTCGGTCATAGCCTTTACGAGCTGATTCTTATCGGCACCCATAGCAACCTGTGCTACGTATACATACCCGTAAGACATCATCATCATGCCGAGATCCTTTTTCTTCGTACGTTTACCGGAAGCTGCGAACTGCGCAATAGCAGCTGTCGGCGTAGCCTTGGAAGACTGACCGCCCGTATTGGAATAAACTTCCGTATCAAGGATGAGGATATTGACATCCTGATCCTGTGCGAGGACATGGTCTACACCGCCGAAACCGATATCGTAGGACCAGCCGTCACCACCGAAGATCCAGTGCGAACGTTTTACAAGATATTGTTTGTTGTCGAGGAATGCTTCGAGAACCGGCTTGCCTGCAGCTTCTTTTTCAAGAAGTGCCGTTACTTTATCGGCACGTTCACGTGTGCCTTCGCCTTCAGCAAAGTTGGCAGCCCAATCGCTTAATGCCGCCTGAAGTTCGGGCGATGCAACGGCTTTGGCATCTTCTACTTTTGCAAGTAAGTCTCTGCGAACCTTATCAACACCTACGAACATACCGAAGCCGTATTCGGCAGCGTCTTCAAAGAGGCTGTTTGCCCATGCGGGACCGTGACCCTTTGCATCTGTCGTATACGGAGCAACCGGAGCGGAACCGCCGTAAATGGAGGAACAACCTGTTGCATTGGCAATCATCATGCGATCACCGAAGAGCTGTGTCGTCAATTTAACATACGGAGTTTCGCCACAACCGGCACAAGCACCGGAGAATTCGAAGAGAGGTTGTTCAAACTGCGAACCGATAACCGATTTCTTGTTCTGCGGATTTGCTTTCGGTGCCACTTCTTCCGTACCGTAATACCAGAAGTCCATCTTGGCACGTTCTTCTTCCGTATTCGGAACCATCGTCAATGCCTTAGCCGGGCAAACATTTGCACAGCTACCGCATTCGAGGCAGTCGAGTTGGTCAACTACGATCGTAAAGCCGTATTCCTTACCGGATTTAGCTTTAGGTGCCGTAACGAAACCTGCCGGAGCTTTTGCACGTTCTTCTTCCGTCGTCAAAACGGGGCGAATCGTAGCATGCGGGCAGACGAAGGAACACTGTACGCAACCGATACATTTTTCAGCATCCCAGGAAGGAACATACAATGCCGGACCTGCTTTTTCGAACTTGGACGTACCTACAGGCATCGTACCGTCTTCGCGGCCGATGAAGTCCGATACCTTCAAATCGTCGCCGATCTGACCGAGAATCGGAGTTGCCACGTTTTCGAAGTATTCCGTTGTCGGACGACCTTCCACTTTTTCGTCCACAGCGTCAGCCCAAGATGCGGGGTAGTTTACTTCATGGAATTCACCGACACCTGCATCAACAGCAGCCCAGTTCATGTCAACAACCTTCTGACCCTTCTTGCCGTAAGACTTGACAATAGAGTCTTTCAGGTATTTAACAGCGTCATCCAAGGGGATAACTTTTGCAAGTGCGAAGAAAGCAGCCTGCATTACCATGTTGATACGTGTGCCGAGGCCGAGTTTCTGACCGATAGCATCACCGTTCAAGGTGTAGAATTTTACATGGTGTTTAGCAATCGCACGTTTGATGCGCGCCGGCAGTTGATGATCCAGTTCTTCATCAGACCAGGTACAGTTAAGCATAAACGTACCGCCGTCTTTAATGCCGCGAAGCAAATCAAAACGTTTTACATAAGATTGACGGTGACAAGCAATATAGTCCGCCGCATCAATCAAGTACGGCATATCGATAGGTTTCGTACCGAAACGCAAGTGAGATACCGTTACGCCGCCGGATTTCTTGGAGTCATATGCAAAGTATGCCTGTGCATACAAGTCCGTATGGTCACCGATAATCTTGATAGCCGATTTATTGGCACCGACTGTACCGTCGGAACCGAAGCCCCAGAATTTGCAAGCCGTAAGACCGGTCGTATCCAAAGGCATTTTGTCGGCACGCGGCAAGGAAAGATTCGTAACGTCATCAACGATACCGATAGTGAAACCGTGCATCGGATGATCTTTCTGGAGTTCTTCGAATACGGGGAGAATATCTTCCGGAAGAACGTCCTTCGAGCCGAGACCTGCACGACCGCCGATAATGTCTACATCAAGACCTACCGTCTTAGCGAAGTTTACGATATCAAGGTACAAGGGTTCACCCATAGCACCCGGTTCTTTTGTACGGTCGATAACGGCAATCTTCTTAACCGTCTTAGGCAATACGGCCTGTAAATGTTTCGCAGAGAACGGACGATAGAGATGAACGTTAATAAGGCCGACTTTTTCGCCTTTGCCGTTCAAGTAGTTAACTGCCTGGTATACAACGTCGGACAAGGAACCCATAGATACGATAACGCGTTCAGCGTCTTCTGCACCGTAATAATCAAACGGTTTGTATGTACGGCCCGTAATTTCGGAAATCTTAGCCATATAATCAGCTACGATATCCGGCATTGCGTCATAGAACTTGTTGTTTGCTTCACAATGCTGGAAGTAAATATCCGGGTTTTCGGCAGTACCGCGAATTTCCGGATTATCCGGATTGAGTGCACGTTGACGGAAACGTTTCAAAGCATCCTGATCAACGAGATCACGGAGTTTGTCGAATTCCATAACTTCAACTTTTTGAATTTCGTGAGACGTGCGGAAACCGTCAAAGAAGTTGATAAACGGCAAGGATCCCTTCAAAGCTGCCAAGTGAGCTACCCCGGAAAGGTCCATAACTTCCTGAACATTGGATTCCGCCAAAAGACAGCAGCCTGTCGCACGAGCGGACATAACGTCCTGATGGTCACCGAAAATGCTGAGTGCGTGATTAGCCAAGGCACGAGCAGCAACATGGAATACGCCCGGTAACAATTCGCCGGCAACTTTATACATGGTCGGAATCATCAAGAGGAACCCTTGAGAAGCCGTGTAGGTGGTGGTCAATGCACCGGCCTGTAAAGAGCCGTGGTATGCACCTGCTGCACCGGCTTCGGATTGCATTTCAACAACTTTTACAGGGTTACCGAAAATATTTTTCAGTCCCTGTGCCTGCCAATCATCAACATGTTCAGCCATCGGCGAAGACGGCGTAATCGGGTAAATAGCAGCTACTTCCGTAAATGCATAGGATATCCAACCTGCTGCTTCATTACCGTCCATGGTTTTGAACTTACTCATTAAACAACACGCTCCTTTAACTATTGAATAAAGACCAATATATAATTGAATATATTGAAATCAAAGTTAAAAACCCACCAGTCCAGTCCACTCATATGTACGTGTAGATTACACATTATATACATATACGTCGCGGCAATACTTTTTTTGTATAAAGCCCACGAAGGTGCTGAATTCCGCCAAAAAAATATTGCCATCAGACAGATCATGTAATATACTGAATAATAATACTACATATGGACGTGCCCGGAAGTGGCAATATTCATGCGGTTTTCGACCAGTACATGAACGTTTTTTCTAACTTTTTTCACGTTCATTATATGCTTTGCAAATTTGAAATTCAATAGCTCGACCTTGCTGTTTTCACTATTAAAAAGTGCAAATTTGTAAACGTATACTTGATTAGTATCCTATAACTCCAGGAGGTGTTGAGATGGATTTTCATCATTTGAAATATTTCACTGAAGTCGCTGATAAGAAATCCTTCAGCAAGGCAGCACGGACTTTACATATTTCTCAATCAGCCATCAGCCGCACTATTAAGGCATTGGAAGACGAGTTAGGCGTAGTTCTCTTTATGCGTAACGCCAAGGCTGTCGAGCTGACTGATGCGGGCGCAATCTTCCTGACACATGCCAAACGGGTCGTTTTTATGTTTGAGCATTTGAAAACGGATTTCGAAAATGAATTCAAATTGGAGCAAGGAACAGTGCTTATCGGTCTGCCTCCTATTACGGGTGCCCCCGTCTTTGCCAACCTGTTGGGTGCTTTTAAACAGGAATATCCGCAAATTGAACTTGACTTATATGAACACGGTTCTAAAAAGGTCGGCATCAGCGTGCAGGAAGGCTTAATCGATCTCGGTATTGTTTGCACGCAACCGAAGGAAAAAGATTTTGAATCGTTTTTCCTCGACCAGGACCCCATGAATGTTATCATTCACCGGGATAATCCGCTCAGCAAGGAAAAAACCATTCCTTTAAAAAAGTTAGCTAACGAATCGCTCGTCCTCTATCGCGACGATTTCAACTTACATGACGAAATTATTACGAACTGTAAGAAAATCGGTTTTCAGCCGAAAATCGTTTTTGAAACGAGTCAACGAGATCTTATGATTCAAACGGTTGTCGCCAATTTAGGCATTGCCCTTTTACCCAGTCGCCTCTGCCCCACTAAAGAGTCGGCACCGCGGGTCTACGAATCCGTTGTCGTTCGTCCCTTGGTTGAGCCCAAAATACTCCATGTATTATACGTTATTTGGAAACGCGGTCATTATCTGTCTCATGCGGCTCAATTATGGCTTGATTTTGTACGAAACAGAACGCGTATTTCATCCAATGTATAGTAATAAACTTGCAGATAAGACGTCGGAACTGAAATATTTTATAAAAACGTTCCCCCACCGGGATGGTAAGCACGACGCACTTCTTCGACGTTTCGCCTTGGCGGCCGTTATCCTCATTCTTTTTGAAGCTGCTTATATTCTCTTCCTGCAATGGCAGATTATGGAATTGACTATTACCGTCAGAACACAAGAAACACGTATAGCACAGACGGAACGGGACTACGATAAGCATAACCACATGCTTTATACTCTTAATGAAACGATTACATCGATTCAACGCCAATGGTCATCTCTGAACTTCAGGGTTTTGGAAAATACGTGGAAACTCGACGGTACGACAACACCTCAGAATTCATTACATGTACGGCAAGGTCAATAATGTTCATATGTAAGAGAACGGAATCTCCGCTTCCGTTCTCTTTTTTTGTAAGCAAAGAGGACCATACAGCATTAAGCTGTATGGTCCTCTTTGCTTATTAATTATTCCTCTTCTTCAGCCGATGCTTTTTCAAACTCGGCAATGACGGCATCAAATTCAGCTTCCGTAGGAGATACAAAGATTTCCTCTCCGTCTTCTTCTTCGATCCGAGCCAGAATAGGATCCGCCTCTTCACGAAGCTCTCCTTCTTCCGTAACGGGTACGAGAAGAATGAAGGTTTTCCCTTCATATTCCACAGAATCGGCTTCGGCAAAAAATTCTTCCGTTCCGTCTTCACTCGTAATGGTGATCAACTCGAATTCGTCCATTAATTCTTCAGACATGTTATCCTCCTTGAGCATCTAAATAATTCTGCAATATGAATACGGCTGCAATCGTATCGACAACGGCCTTACGCTTTTCTCTGCGCACACCGGCCTCCATCAACTGCCGCTGCGCCATAACCGTCGTTAATCGTTCATCCCACCAAACGATTTCCGTTTGCGGTACCGTCTTCTTCAATTCCTCTACAAACTGCTCGATTTTTTCCGTATTCGCACTCTTATCACCGTTCATGTGAGAAGGCTTTCCGACAACAATGCGATGCACCTCTTTTTCCTTGCATATATCCGCAAGAGCCAGACAATCTTTGCGTCGCGATTGACGTTTCAGTGTGCCTACGGCCTGAGCTGTCAGCAACAGGGCGTCACTGCAAGCCACTCCGATTGTTTTAGAGCCTACATCCAGTCCTAAAATTCGCATAATTTAAAGATTCCGATGTTTGACATACGAACTTAATAATTCTTCCACTAATTCATCCCGTTCCAGACGGCGAATATTGCTGCGAGCGTTGTTATGACTCGTAATGTATGTCGGATCTCCGGAAAGGAGATATCCTGCCATTTGACTGATAGGATTATAGCCCTTTTCCTTTAACGAATTATATACATCTTCTAAAATCATGGAAGCAACACTTTGATCATCTTTGCTGCTTACAATCATCGTTTTATCGTTTACTGACATCTTGCCCACTCTCCCTTCGAGTAGCTTTTGCGGTTCTATTTACCTGCACCTTGTACCGCCTCTTTACCGGCCTTGAGCGCTTCTTCCAATTTTTGCGGGTCTTTGCCGCCGGCCTGTGCCATATCGGGACGTCCGCCGCCTCCGCCGCCGGCTGCTACGGCCGCTGCTTTTACAATCTTTCCGGCATGATATCCCTGTTTAGTAAGTTCCTTGTCAACCTTGCATACAAAGCTGACTTTATCCCCCTGTACGGCACCCAGGAGAACAATTCCGCCAACCTTATCCAGGACCATATCGGCCATATCTCTTAAGCCTTCTGCCGAATCGACAGTGACGGAAGCCGCTGTAACGGATACTCCGTGAATTTCTTCTTTAGCCGCCAAGATATCATCAAGCGATGAGGTAGCCAACTTATGACTGAGTTGAGCCACTTCCCTTTCCGCTTCTTTAAGAGCTGTCAATAATTGTTCAATCTTAGCGGGAATATCCGCTTCTTTGCTCTTTAACAAAGTCGCTGCTTCCTGCAACAAGACAGCATCGGCTACAGCCCGTTCATGAGCCGCCTTACCCGTAACGGCTTCTATACGACGAATACCCGTACCCGTTCCGGATTCTCCCACAATACGGAAGGAACCGATAACGGACGTATTGGGGACGTGCGATCCGCCGCAGAGTTCACAGCTGAATCCGGGGACGTTGACAACACGAACGATATCCCCGTACTTTTCACCGAAAAGTGCCATAGCTCCTTTTTTTATAGCATCGTCAACGGGCATTTCTTCAATTTCCAAATCTACGTTCTTCATAATCTGACGGTTAACTTCTTTTTCTACTTCCGCCAACTCTTCATTTGTCATAGGTGAAAAATGGGTGAAGTCGAAACGCAACCGTTCGGGAGTTACCAAAGAACCGGCCTGGTTGACGTGTGTGCCGAGAACCTTACGCAACGCTGCCTGTAATAAATGAGTTGCCGTATGATTACGAGCAATATCCAGATTGCGAACCTTGTCGACCGTAATATCGACTTCATCGCCCTTAGCCAGGCTGCCTTCCGTTACAATAGCAATCATATAGGTTAAGCCGTTCGCTAAAGACTTCGTATCCGTTACTTCCGCCTTTCCCGAAGGACCCGTAATATACCCTGTATCCCCTATTTGGCCGCCGCCTTCTGCATGGAAGGGTGTTTTATCGAGAATAATCGTTATAGCCGTATCTTTTTCAGCCCGTTCAACAGCCGCTCCGTCGATACCGACAAGTACGACTCGCGCGTTAACGGCATTTTCATCTTTAACCAATGCGGACTGATCGAGACCTGTCGTATCCGGCGTGGCTACCTTGGCGGACACCTTGGCCCGTGCCGCTCTGGCCCGTTCCTGTTGTGCCTTCATCGCCTTGTCGAAACCATCATGATCAATGGTCATTCCGTGTTCCTGAACAATTTCTTCCGTAAGTTCGACAGGAAAACCGAAAGTATCGTAAAGTTTGAATACCTTCTCGCCTGCCAAGACACCCGTCCCGTCGACATCCTCAATCATGGCGTTTAGAAGTTCCAAACCTTGTGCCAAGGTCGCACTGAATTGAGCTTCTTCCGTTGCAATAACGGTCTTAATCAGCTCTTTACGTTCCGCCAATTCAGGATATGCTTCCTTATACATGTCAATAACAATATCGACTAAATCCGCCAGGAAGGCTTCTTCAATGCCGAGGACACGGCCAAAGCGAACGGCACGACGTAAAATACGGCGAAGTACGTAACCGCGACCTTCGTTTGACGGCAAAATACCGTCACCGATCATCATCGTAACGGCACGAATATGGTCGCCGATAACCTTGACGGCAATCTTTTGTTCCTTATTATTGTAATCACCGCGACACACATCGATGACCTTTTGCATAATAGGGAACAGCAAGTCCGTTTCGAAGTTCGATTCTTTCTGCTGAATGACCGATGCCAATCGTTCCAACCCGGCGCCCGTATCAATGTTTTTCTTTTCCAACGGTTCATACGATCCGTCTTTTGTCTTATTAAACTGTGTGAAAACGAGATTCCAAATTTCCAAATAACGGTCGCAATCACAGCCGACATTGCAAGTAGGTTTACCGCATCCCCGTTCAGGGCCGAGATCGTAGAAAATTTCCGAGTCGGGTCCGCAAGGGCCTTCACCGATTTCCCAGAAATTATCTTCCAGTTTAAAAATTCGTTCATCCGCCAAACCGACGATATTATGCCAAATATCATAAGCTTCTTCATCTTCGGGATAAACGGTAACATACAGTTTATTCGTATCAAGCTCAAGAACTTCAGTCAAAAACTCCCACGCCCAGGTAATAGCTTCCTTCTTGAAATAATCACCGAAGGAAAAATTACCGAGCATTTCAAAAAAAGTATGATGGCGTGCCGTACGACCGACATTATCGATGTCACCCGTACGAATACATTTCTGACTGGTTGTCACGCGATAAGAGGGAGGTACCAACTTACCGGTAAAATAGGGCTTGAGCGGAGCCATACCGGCACCAATAAGAAGTAAACTCGGGTCGTTTTCCGGCACGAGGGAAAAACTGTGTAATTTTAAATGTTTTTTGCTTTCAAAAAAATCCAAGTATGCCTTACGAATTTCATTACCCGTCATGTACTTCATTTGCAGTAACACTCCTTGTATTCCGGTCAAAAGCCGGTCTTATAATATATATTCCATTGTCACCGGCTGTCGACCGACTCTTAGCGCTTAACGCGTTTTGCACCGATATACCGCGATCCCCAATATTCACTGTCCAAGCTGTCTATGTGAATCCCGCTGCTCGTAGTAGCACTGATAAATTGATTATTTCCTACATATATTCCCGTATGAGAAACTCCCGGTTCATATGTAGAAAAAAACACGAGATCACCCGGAATCAGATTTCCTTTGGAAACACTGGCCCCGATTAAATATTGTTCATCCGCCATACGCGGCAAAGAAACACCGCTGTGAGCAAATACATATTTTGTAAATCCCGAGCAGTCAAAACCGCTGGGCGTATTTCCTCCGAATACATACGGAACCCCTAAATATTTATAGGCCTGGCTGACCACATTATTGCCGAAAGCATTGTGCTTAACATCACCTTTGCCGGCCTTACCCGTGCCGTAGTCATGAATCGTTACGGGTTTTGCCGCCTTCTTCTTAGGTGCCTCTTTTTTGGGGGCTGCTGCCTGAGGCATAGCCTTACCCGTCAAAGTCTTAAAGGTTTTAGCATCAACAGAACCGCTGATGGTCAGGCCTTTGTCAGCCTGAAAGCGTTCAACGGCACGACGGGTGTCATTACCGAAAATACCGTCCATGCCTATTTTATAGCCCCGTTTCACGAGATTTTGCTGTATTAATAATACATCGGAACCTTGCGAGCCTACGGAATAAGCCCCCACCGATAAAGTACATGTTGCCATAAGTGCAACGGCAACAACCGTTTTGGAAAATAATCTCCGCATAAAAACTCCTCTCCGCCTCCGAGGTTAACTGACGGGTTAGGCTTGAAGGCAGCCCGCCGCTTCGCGGCTTCACCCCAAAAACTTGGTTCCCCCGTACTCCATATGAATCGAGATTCGGCACTCCATTTTTACTGTGAAATTCTGTCGTCCTTATGACGACCCAACTCGGTTTTTATCCAATACAAAGGTCGATTCTTTACTTCTTCAAAAATTCGTCCTATATACTCACCGATAATTCCCAGAAAGATAAGTTGCAAACCGCCGATAAGACACACGACAATCATGGTCGTTGTCCACCCCGGTGTAACTTGGTCCGTCAATTTACTGTATAACACATGAAGAATCATAAGCAAACTTAACAGGCCGCTGAAAATCCCGGCATAAAATGATATGCGCAAAGGCGTTTTCGAATATGCCATAATGCCGTCTAAGGCAAAACTGAACATTTTATGAAGAGAAAACTTAGACTTCCCCGCATACCGTTTTGGCGCCACAAACTCGACAACGGTTTGCTTGTATCCGATATCGCCGATCATACCTCTAATGAAACGAGCATGCTCACGGAATTGCTTAAATGTTTCCGCAACCCGTCTGTCTATGAGACGAAAATCGGAGCCGCCCGGTCGAATATACACGGGTGATAATGCGTTTATCAACGTATAGTACAGGCCGGACGAAACTTTCTTGAAAATCCCCGCATCGTCTGTTGCCAAGCGCACAGTCTGGACAATGTCAAACCCTTCATTCCACTTTTGAATCAAATCGGGTAACATCGACGGCGGATGCTGCAAATCTCCGTCCATAGTAATAACGGCGTCGCCCGAAGCATGATCCATGCCGCATGTAATAGCCAGCTGATGACCGAAATTTCGTGCCAAAATCAAGGCACGCACATGCAAGTCCTGCTGTGTCAACCGACTGAGAACAAGAGGGGTAGCATCGGTCGATCCGTCGTCTACAAAAATAATTTCATAGTCGTATGGAAGGTCCGACATATACTTCGTCACTTCTTCATAGAACTTTTCGATATTCAAATGTTCATTATAAACGGGAGTTACGACGGATATAACCGTCTTTCCCTGCATACCCGAAAAGGTCATCCTTAATTATACCATTCACCGGAAAATACTGTCAAAACCGATACTTATGCCACCCGATGAATCTATAAGCATAATATCGGATTTTATTATTATATCATTTTGCCCCGTTCATTTCCAGTTTTCCCGCCTTGCCTGTACAGACTGAAAAGAATATGATAAATTCAGTCAAAATACTACGGAGGTGCCTTTTATGTTACGTTCTTTATTATATTTTCTAATTGCCGGTATTTGTGAAATAGGCGGCGGTTATTTAGTTTGGATTTCATTGCGTGAACAACGTGGTATATTCTATTTTATTGCCGGTGCGGCCGTCCTCGTTTTATACGGTATTGTTCCCACTTCCCAACCCGCTTCATTTGAAAAAGTCTACGCCGCTTACGGCGGTGTCTTTATCGTCTTATCTCTTTTATGGGGTCTTTGGGTAGACGGGCATATTCCCGATCGATTCGATTGTCTGGGAGCTTTATTGTGCCTCATCGGTGTCTGGTTTATTATGTACGCGCCTCGTCAGTAAAAAAAGGGGAAAAGAAAATCTTTTCCCCTCTTTTTAACTTTCAGTGTATGAGTCGAGTCATTTCCGCAGAAGCCGGTAGATGCGTAAATAAACGCCACGGCTTTTGTCCAGCCAACACATCCTTGTCGTAATGTCCTGTCGCTACTGAAATCGTTTTAGCCCCTATAGCCTTACCGCATTGAATGTCGTAAATCGTATCGCCGATGACATATATAGCTTCAATATCCTCACCCCACTCACGGCGGGCAATATCATAGGCATGTCGTGCCAAATCGTCGCGCATGTAAAACTCTTCGGCAAACCCGGAGTGTTCAAAATCAAAATACCTATCCAACCCGAAAACTTCCAATTTCAGCTTGGCTCCGTATCGACTGTTACCGGTCATCAGTAACTGAACGACCTGCGGATCTCGATGAAAATAATCCAGGTTTTCCTTTACATTCTTCAAAACACGGCTGCTTTCCCTTGTTTTTTTCAACCAGGTAAGCAAACTTTGTTCATATTCACGACAAAAGGCAAAGACTTCCTCATCTGTCGGCATGACACCTCGTGCCTGATACAAAAGTTGCTGACAAATATAGTTGTCCGTCCGACCGCCGGCGGAAATCTGCGGAATAGCGGTATTGTCACCCATAAGTCGATGAAATACATCGTAAATAGCGTGCATACCGGCCATGCCTGTATTAATCATCGTTCCGTCTATATCCCAATATAAGAGTTTCACACGTACCTCCGCTCGCGAAAAAAGACGGCAGCTTCCAATGAAGCTGCCGTCTTCGATAATTATCGAGCCGAAACGATGTCTTTCGTATCGCGGGCAATCATAATTTCTTCATTTGTCGGAATTACGTACAAAGCACAAGTGGAATCATCCGTACTGATGCACGTATCTTTACCGCGTACATTGTTACGTTCTTCATCAAGAACGGCACCCAAGTATTCAAGTCCATTGCAAATAGCGGCACGGTCTTCAATACCGTTTTCGCCGACGCCTGCCGTAAAGGTGATAACATCAACACCGCCCATAGCTGCCGCCAAAGCACCGATTAACTTACGTACCTGATAATGGAACATATCTAAGGCAAGCTGAGCACGTTTATTACCTGCCGCAGCCGCTTCCCCTAAATCACGGAAGTCGCTGGAAACGCCGGAAATACCGAGAACCCCGGACTTTTTATTCATAATCGTATCCATTTCCTTCGTCGTGAAACCATGCTTGTCCATGAGCGTAACTACGATAGCCGGGTCAATATCACCGCAACGCGTACCCATAAGCATGCCTGCCAAAGGAGTAAAGCCCATCGTCGTATCAACACATTTACCGTTTTGGATAGCCGCCAAGGAAGAACCGTTGCCCAAGTGGCAGTTGATAATGCGCAAATCTTCTTTTTTCTTACCCATTACTTCAGCAATTCTATCGGCTACATAGCGATGACTCGTGCCGTGGAAGCCGTAACGACGAATTCCGTCGTTTTCATAGTATTCATAAGGCAAGCCGTACATATAAGCTTTTACCGGCATCGTTTGATGGAAAGAAGTATCAAAGACGGCAACTTGCGGTACATTCGGCATAATAGCTTCGCAAGCTTTAATCCCTACAATGTTGGGAGGATTGTGAAGCGGTGCAAAAGCGGAGCACTTTTCAAGGGCTTTCATAACTTCGTCCGTAATTAAAGTGGAAGCCGCGAATTCTTCACCGCCGTGAACGACACGATGACCCACGGCATCGATTTCATCCATGGACTTAATAACGCCCACTTCGGGATCCGTCAAAATATCGAGAACTAATTTAACGGCAACTTTGTGATCGGGAATAGGTTGAACAACTTCTTTTTTCTGATCGCCCCACTTATGTGTCAATTGAGCATCGGGAAGGGTAATCTTTTCAACAAGCCCCTTTGCCATTACTTCTTCATTATCCATGTTCACCAATTGATATTTCAAAGATGAACTGCCGCAGTTTACAACTAATACGATCATGAATGTACCTTCTTTCATTAATATTGGTTACCGAAGCGTTTAAAAATATAGTCCGTCACTTCTTTAGCCGTTTCATCATCTTGGCGATACGTGTAGCGAACGGTCCAGATATAGCCCTCATGTTCGAACACGAGTATCTGTTCGACAACGGCCACCTGCTGTCCTTTAGCCGTAAGCGTATAGTCAACCGTGCAAATTTTTCCTTTACTGCCTTCTACAACAGCGGCCTTCGTTTCCTTACCTGTAATCGTAATTTCCGAATGGCCTGAAAGTTCTGCTACGGCATTATCCGCCGCCTTGTCAAGCGTTAGACCCGTAGCGGGATCATACGTAACAACTACACTGACATGCGCATCTTGATTCCCGTATACAGTCCGGTCCGTTCCCTTAATCGTCTCCGAAACGAGATCAAAAGGTGTAAACAACATGAGTTGTGTATTTCCTGCACGCAAAGTAGCATTCCCGAAGCTATATTCTTCAGCAATACTCGTTTTGCCGCACCCGGAAAGAGACAACACGGATGCCGTTAAAAGAACCGTACTTATGAACTTCAGCGACTTCATCATATCACCTACAAGCTTTCTAACAGACTGGAGTCATTATATCACATTCTTTGTACCTATACTATGGTTTTACCCGAATCCGTTATAGATAAGTCCCTTAATAGCCGCCTTCTGCAACAAATTCGGAGAAACGGTAGTCAGAACCGGGTAACTGCCTATATAATATTCATGATAAGGAGAAAGATTATGGACCAAATCGGTATTATTGCAGAATTCAATCCCCTCCACACGGGTCATGCTCATCTCATTCGCACGGTGCGAGAACGCTACGGAAAAGAGGCCGTCATTACAGTCATTATGAGCGGCTCTTTCGTCCAACGGGGTGAACCGGCTTTTTTCGATAAGTTCGACCGTACGACCTTCGCCTTATCGTGCGGTTGTGATCTCGTCTTCGAATTACCGACCCTTTACACCCTGTCATATGCTTCGACCTTCGCCGCCGGTGCCGCTCGACTGGCTGCTTCCGTGGGAGTATCGACCCTCGTCTGCGGCAGCGAGCAGGGCAGCGGATCCTTGTATGAAAAATTAGCTCGACGAGCCGAATCGCAGTTTGTGCAAACACGCCTAAAAGAAGCACTGAATCACCGTGTTTCGTACGGTCAGGCTTTACTGACGGCGTTACAGGCCGACGACGCCTCGTCAGCTCCTCTTCTTGCAACACCCAACGGAATACTAGCCTTTTCTTATGCTGCAGCCATAAGGAAATATTCTCTACCTGAAAAGCTGGAAGTCGTCTACAGAAACACGGCCCGTCCCGACATATATACTTCGGCTTCACAGCTGCGTAAAATCTGCTCCGAAAGAAAGAATGCCGAAGACTGTCTGTCTTTTATTCCGCCTTCTTGCCGCACCCTCTTTTCCGATCTCATAAAAAACGGAAAATATATAAATTATGAACGCTATGACGATGCCGTCTTGTTACAAGGACGATTGCTGACGGAAAGTGACTTACAATCTCTGGCCGCATTTACGGAAGGCCTGGAAAATCGTTGGCATAAAGTTATGAAGAACGCGACTTCCCTGACCGAGAGCTTAAAGGCAGTCAAAACTAAACGCTATATGTACAGCCGGCTTCGTCGAATGGCCGCTTATACTCTCTTGGGTATCGAAAAAGAAACGGCAACCGACTACTTATACGAAACACCGCCTTACGCCCGTCTGTTGGGAGCCTCCTGTCGAGGGCGAGAAGTGTTGAATAATCGTCGAAAGTCCGGACAAATTCCCGTCATCACGAAATTTGCCGACGCCGATTTTAAGGCTCCTTACAAGGAATTACTCAGGCTCGATGCCAAAGCGACAGATATTCAACATTTTCTTTTTCACAATCCTGCAGCACGAAACGGGTTAGCCGACTGGAAAACGCCTCCCGTTATGACTTAACAACAAAGAGACTCGATATGTCGAGTCTCTTTTCTTATAAGCTTTATTTTATAAAAAGTTAGCCGATTCTTTACGTAATACGTCCTGTCGCAATTCAGACAGCTTCGCACTGCGCTGCACGCGCATTTCCTCAGGATTGATAAGGCGTAAGTACTCAGGCCAGAGTGTTCCGATTTCCCGTTCCGCATAGTCGCAAATTTCCGATAATGACGGCTTTTTATAAACCAATTTTCCGTTACGGAATATAGGTTCAAGCATAGTCCGAACCGTAAAGGACCCGGCGGGAACGGTACGATACCGCCAAGGCATGCTGTCGGCCACAAGGTGAAAGGCTGTATCCGTACTGATTGTTTCGCCCTCTAGGGCAATAATATCCGCCTTCATCTTACCCGTATCTTTATCATACAGGCGAAATACATTCTTGCGGCCCGGGTTGGAAATTTTTTCCGCATTGTCACTCAGCTTGATTTTCGGCACGAAGGTATCTCCTTCATACTGGCCGACCAGTTTAAAGACGCCGCCCATGGACGGACTATCTTTAGATGTGATCAAATTTGTACCTACACCCCAGGAATTAATCAGGCTTCCCTGTAATTTCAAACCGCTAATCAAGTTTTCATCCAAATCGTTGGACGCTGAAATAATAGCATCGTCAAATCCCGCAGCGGCAAACATTTTCCCCGCTTCCTTGGACAAGTAAGCCAAGTCACCGCTATCCAAACGAATGCCGTATCGGGCCGGCAACTTCCCGGCATCACGCAATTCCTTAAAAACCGTAATGGCATCGGGAACACCTTGTTTCAGTGTATTGTATGTATCGGCAAGAAGGATGAGGTTATCATCGTATTGACGAGCATAAGCTCGAAAAGCATCCAGTTCCGTAGGAAAGCTCATAATCCAACTGTGAGCCATGGTCCCAAAAACGGGTATGCCGAAACAGGCTCCGGCATAAACATTACTAGTCCCGTTAAATCCGCCGATAAAAGCCGCTCTGGCTCCATATACACCGGCAGATTTTCCTTGAGCCCGACGCAAACCGAATTCCATGAGCACATCATTTCCCGCTACGGTTCTCACCCGTCTCGCCTTTGTAGCAATCAAACTTTCATGATTCATAATCATGGACATGCACGTTTCCAATAGCAAGGCCTCAGCCTTTTTAGTCTCTACCCGTAAGAGGACTTCCTGCGGAAAGGCCACCGTTCCTTCAGGCATAGCATATATATTACCGGTAAAGCGAATACCTTTTAAATAATCGAGAAACTCGGGTTTAAATATTCCCGTACCGGCAAGATAAGCCATGTCATCTTCGTTAAAATGAAGATTTTCAACATAGTCAATCAAGTGTTCCAACCCGGCTACTACCGTATACCCGCCCGAAAAAGGGTTCTTGCGATAGTACCGATCAAAAACACAGCGCTGTTCATGCTTGCCTTCAAAATACAAGCCTTGCATCATAGTAAGCTGATATAAGTCCGTTAAAAGCACATCTGTATACATGTTGCCGCCTCCATGTTATGCATTTTTTATATTATACTCCAATTGAATAGTAAGTAAAAATAAAATTTCTGGTCACCTTATATATTATAAACATCACTTGATATGAGGTGATGTTTATAATTCATTATGGCATATTTTTTTACAAAGAAATGGTATAATACGGCTTAAGCCTTTATCCTTAGAATATTTTATTCTTATCCGGAAGGAGGGTATTCCTCTGAAATATAGATTACTGCTTTTAACAACAGCCCTCTTTTGGGGCTTTGCTTTAGTAGCACAACGAGTCAGCACGGAACTTATCGGTCCCTTTGCCTTTAACGGGTTGCGTTTTTGGCTCGGCGGTCTGGCCATTGTTCCTGCCTATTGTTTGCTTAAAACGCGTATACGTTCCATCCCAAAATCGGAAAAGCCACCCTACACATTGCTCACGGCAACCTTAACTCTGGGATTCTTACTATTCACGGGAGCCGCGCTTCAACAAATCGGGATTATTTATACAACGGCCGGCAAGGCGGGATTTATCACGTCTTTATACATAGTATTTGTACCTGTCGTCAGCCTTTTATTTTATAATCCCTTAAGGCTTTCCCACCTGTTCGGTTGTGTTGTGGCTCTCATAGGTGTATATTTTCTCTCCTTCCACGGAGGGTTCGATGACGCCAATATAGGCGATATTTTAACCTTGGCAAGTGTTCTTTTCTGGACTCTGCACATCGTATCCGTGTCTCGCTTCGTCCGCTATTATGACGGCGTAAAGTTGGCCATAGGGCAATTTTTCTTCTGCGGTCTCTTTAACTTCTTGGCCATGTATCCGGCCGGCGAATCGTTAACGGTTTCCATTTTTCTAAACGCCTTACTTCCCGTTTTATACTGCGCCATTTTTTCAACGGGAATCGCCTTTACCTTCCAAATTCTGGGACAAAAAGGAGTACCGCCTACGGAAGCCTCTCTTATTTGTAGTCTGGAGATGGTCTTCGGACTTATTGCCGGCTGTCTCTTCTTGGGTGAAACTCTGACATCATCGGAAATTCTCGGTGCCGTACTCATGTCTGTCGGTATTGTATCGGCTCAACTATCAAGTCGTGTTATTTATTCAAGAAAGGCTTAGCGTAAATATTTCATCGTTCCTCGTCAACTTGACAGGGTCCGACTGCCTTTAGTATACTGGTACAGTATTAACACGGTCGGTTAGCTCAGTTGGTTAGAGTATCTCGTTGACATCGAGGGGGTCGATGGTTCGAATCCATTACCGACCACCATAATAAAAACATCCGTCGACTCATCGTCGGATGTTTTTTTCTTTTCTACGGAGGTTGTATGCCCACACCTGTCATGTCTTCAGTCCGGGGCGAGTCTTACGCCGAGTATGTCATTAAAAAGTCCAAATTCATTGCCAGAGCCGTTCATATAACAACGGAAGAAGAGGCTCAAGCCTATTTACGAGACGGTAAAAAACAATACTGGGATGCCCGTCATAACTGCTACGCCTACCAGCTGGGGATGAATTTCGAAAAGCAAAAATCCTCTGATGACGGTGAGCCGTCGGGAACTGCCGGAAAGCCTATATTGGAAGTATTAAAAAATAAGAGCCTCACCAATACGCTTATTATTGTTACCCGTTATTTCGGCGGAATTAAATTGGGGACCGGCGGCCTTATTCGAGCTTACGGCACAGCTGCCGTTGCAGCCCTTGACAATGCGATTATTGAAGACTATATCGATTGTCGCATCTTATATTTACAAACCGATTATTCCTTTTTATCCGCAACAGAGCGACTGCTCCCGGACTTCGAAGCTGTTATTACGAAGCGCGACTTTGCGGACTTTGTAGGTCTGACTGTTGAAGTTCCGGAAGATAAGGCCGATGAATGCCTCCTTGCCTTACGTGACAAAACAAACGGCACTCTTACGGTTAGGGAAAAAGATAAAAAAATCGTACCTCATATTCGGCCTGAATAAGAGGTACGATTTTTATTTTCTTACGGCATAATAACGGCCAAAACATCGCCTGTTTTTACATTATCGCCTACGGCTACACGAACTTCCGTCAGCGTGCCGTCTTGCGGTGCAGGAATATCATTCTGCATCTTCATAGCTTCCAACACGAGAATCACGGAACCGCGTGTTACCGAGCCGCTTTCCTGCTTAATAGCTGAAATTTTTCCGGGCATGGGCGCCTTAACAACGACAGCCGAGTCGGGAATAGGTCCCTTGGGTGCTGCTTGGGTCGCAGCCGAGGCTGCCGATGCCGATGCCGGTGCCGGAGTCGGTGTCGGGGATGTCGCCGCTACGGGAGCCGGTGCGGGGGTCACGGGAGCGGCCGGTGCGGCCGTACCCAATTCTTCTACATCTACTTCGTACGATTTTCCGTTTACAGTTACCTTAAATTTTTTCATTCTATCCTCCACGGTCTGATTATTCTCTTATCTCATGCCTGCCAAGCGGCCGGCCATAACCCATTTGGTATGTCGCCGCTTATGGCGATGTGCCTTACGAACAGCCAGAGGCACATAACCGCATGCAACTACGGCAGCCGCAATAACGGCTACGGTTTCTTCATCAATGCCGTCTTCCACTATAGGTCCTGACAAGCTTTTTTCACTCTTGCTCACTTTTTCATGATTTGTTTTTACAATAGCTAAAGGCCGTTCATTTTCAGCTTTAACCAAGGCTTTTTCATTGGTTTTAGTCTCGGGTTCCGTATGTATGGCAGGTTCTATATCGGGAACGGACTCTTCCTCAACCTTCTTCTCTTTTAGAGCCTCCAGTTGAGCTTCCAGTCTTCTGATATGTCTCTGATTTGAAATAATGCAAACCAAAGCAATGACAAGAACAATATTAGTTATAGTAGGGCTGAACAGATTCCATATATCCATCAAGACTCCTCCTTACAAGGGAATATTGCCGTGCTTTTTCGCCGGCCGTTCTTCCCGCTTGCTGTATAACATAGCAAGGGCATCGATAACGCGAGGTCGTGTTTCCTTAGGCTCGATAATACAATCCACATAACCGTGTTCCGCCGCCTTGTAAGGAGTGGCAAATTCTTCCACATAAGCCTGTTTTTTGCCTTCCTTATCTTCGTCTCGTTTGAAAATAATATTGGCTGCTCCGTCAGGACCCATAACCGCAATTTCCGCCGACGGCCAGGCAAAGACCATATCGGCTCCCAACTGACGGCAACACATAGCAATGTATGCTCCGCCGTAAGCCTTGCGTACGACGACCGTAACTTTCGGTACCGTCGCTTCACAATACGCATAAAGCATCTTCGCGCCGTGACGAATAATACCGCCGAATTCCTGAGTTGTTCCCGGCAAAAAGCCGGGTACGTCCACAAAAGTAACCAAGGGAATGTTAAAGCTGTCACACATGCGAATAAAGCGAGCCGCTTTATCCGATGCGTTGATATCGAGACAACCGGCTAAAAACTTCGGCTGGTTGGCAATAATACCGACAGTTTGTCCGTCATAGCGGGCAAAGCAGGTGATGATATTTTGTGCATAATTTTTGAGAACTTCGTATACATCGCCGTCATCGACTGTCGATTTGATAACATCGAGCATATCATAAGGCATATTACTGTTATCAGGAACAATGCTGTTAAGCCCTTCATCCGTACGATTCGGATCGTCATTTGTTTCCGTCATCGGCGGCTCTTCCATATTATTGCTCGGCAAATATGAAAGTAGCCGTTTAATTTGTGCTATACAATCATCTTCCGTTTCACAGGCAAAATGTGCTACACCCGAAACGGTATGGTGCGTAACGGCACCCCCCAACTCTTCGGCCGTTACTTCTTCAGCCGTTACGGACTTAATAACTGCCGGACCGGTAATGAACATATTGCTCGTATTCTTGACCATAAAGATAAAATCCGTTAAAGCCGGACTGTATACGGCACCGCCGGCACAAGGTCCCATAATGACGGATATTTGAGGAATGACCCCCGATGCGGACGTATTATTCATGAAAATCCGTCCGAACCCGGCCAGCGCATCAACGCCTTCTTGAATTCTGGCACCTCCGGAGTCATTAATACCGATACAAGGAGCTCCCATTTTTAGAGCCATTTCCTGCACCTGACATATTTTATGAGCGTGCATTTCACCCAAAGAACCGCCTTCGACCGTAAAGTCCTCAGCGTAAGCGTATACGAGTCGCCCGTCAACCGTACCGTATCCGGTTACAACACCGTCACCGGGAATTTCCTTTTCCTGCATATTAAAGTTTGTACTGCGATGACGAATAAATTGACTTATTTCCGTAAAGCTGCCGGCATCAAATAATTTATTCAAGCGTTCACGAGCCGTTTGTTTTCCCTTCTCATGCTGCTTATCGATTTTATCTTGACCGCCGCCCATTTCGATTTTAGCAAGCTTCTCATGAAAGCGATCGATTTTTTCCTGAACCGTAGCCATCTCTTACCTCCGTTACCATTCTTTACAAGTAATACTTGTTATTACTGCTATTTATTATAGTACATTTCGACTCATTGAAAAAGGGTTACGCTCTCTAAAAGTCGTAACCCTTTCCTGTTATTCTCCGTCCATATCGTCAGGGAATTCCCCGTTGTGATATACATCCTGTACATCATCTAAATCGTCAAATGCATCAATCATATTTTCTAACTTTTGTGCATCTTCCGGAGACAGTGCAATCGTCGTATCGGGAACCATGGTAATCTGTGCGTGTTCCGTAGGAATATTATGGTCAGCCAAAGCCTGTTCAACGGTATCGTAAGCTTCAGGCGTCGTAACGATTTCATACTCGTCGCCTTCCGTGCGGATATCATCGGCACCCGCATCGAGAGCTACTTCCATCAGCTTGTCTTCGTCCACCGCATCTTTGGCAACGACAAAAAGTCCCAGATTCTTAAACATCCATGACACGCATCCGGTTTCACCCATATTACCGCCGTGTTTAGAAAAGAGATGACGTACATCGGCAGCTGCCCGATTACGGTTATCCGTCAAGACGTTAACCGTCAAAGCAACACCTGCCGGGCCGTAACCTTCATAGACGATTTCTTCATAACTCTGCCCTTCCAAGGTACCTGCACCCTTTTGGATAGCACGGTTAATATTTTCCTTCGGTATATTGTTTTCTTTAGCTTTTTGCAAAGCCAGCTTCAAACGCATATTTCCCGTCGGATCGGCACCGCCCATGCGGACGGCAATCGTAATTTCACGACTGATTTTTGTCGTAATCTTGCCGCGAACGGCATCATTCTTACCTTTTTTTCGTTTAATATTGGCCCATTTTGAATGTCCAGACATCTTATGTCCCCCTTTTATTTCCACCATGCCTCGCCGGCAAGCCTATCCAGAATAATAGCTACTGCCGAACGGACGGAAAGGTGATTGTACTCTCCCGGACCGTATACGGGCTCGAGTATATAATCGAATTTCTTCATCATCTCTCCGGTCATACCGTATCCGGTTCCGAATAGCAACAAAATCGGTCGACCGCCCGTTTCGCCCAAAGCTCTCAAATCCTTATACGAAATCGTATCGGCATACGTACGTGCATCCGTCGTTACCACATAGGGATGACAACCTTCCGCTTCTTCTACAGCCTTGATGGCCGCATCCGTATCGGACAGCGTTTCTACAATATCGAAAGCCTCCGTGCGATAGGAGTTATAATTTCTGCCGACTTTACTGCGCCAGAAAGCCAGAATTTTATGAATCATATCCAGCTGGCCCTCTACATGATGAATAATAAAATATCTTTTAACACCGAACGTCTTTGACGATCGGGAAATGTCATGCAAATCGTAATTCGTTACAGCCGTGGCGACGATATTAAAGTTTTTATCATACATAGGATAATGAACTAAGCCCACATACAAGGGTACCTTCATACGGTCATCTCCCGTTTCAATTCGTCGAGAATTTGTAAGTCCCGTGTTGAAAGTTCGGCGGCGGCCAATAAGTCGGGCCGTAACGCCATCGTCCTGGCAAGAGAAGCCTTTCTTCGCCAAGCCTCTATTTTGGCATGATCGCCGTTACGCAATACTTCCGGTACTACATACCCGCGAAAATCAGCCGGTTTCGTATACTGAGGACACTCCAACAAGGACATGGCAAACGAATCATCAGCTGCTCCGGCCGATGCTCCGAGTACGCCCGGTATCATGCGTGCTACCGCATCGGTTACAAGCATGGCCGGCAATTCGCCGCCCGTAAGAATATAGTCACCGACAGATACAGTTTCATCGGCCAACTGAGATTCGATGCGGTAATCAACACCTTCATAATGGCCGCAAATCAGTATTATCTGCTCATATTCAGCCAACTGTCGGGCCTTAGCCTGCGTAAACCGCTCCCCTGCAGGTCCCATAAAAATAATGCGTCGTTTTTCCACGCCGCGACGTATCGATTCGACAGCCGAAAATACGGGTTGAGCCTTCATCAACATGCCGCAACCGCCGCCATATACCGTATCATCAGCCATGCGATGCCGATCATACGTAAAATTTCGCGGATTGGTCACATCCAAATCGAGAAGTCCGGCTTTTACGGCGCGGCCGATAATACTGTGACTATAAAAAGCCTGTATGAATTCGGGAAAAAGCGAAATAATATCTATGCGCATCATTCCGTCCACTCCGGCGGATCGGCAATAATCGCCTTGGTATCCGTGTCCACGGACAAGATGACTTGCGGAATAACGGCTAAAAGTAATTCTTTGCCGTCTTCATCGGTAACAACATACACATCGTTACTGCCCGTCTTTAAAATATCCGTCACTGTACCCAAAACGTTATTTTCCTTATCAAATACGCGACAGCCTATGATATCGAAAACATAATGCTGTCCTTCTTCCAACGGCATCAAATCTTGCCGCGTCACTTGCAGCTCTTTGTGTAAAAGCGGTTCGACGCCGTTTCGGTCATGAATGCCGACAAATTTCATCAAAACGACCCGTTTATGAAAACGGGCGTCCGTAATTTCATATTTAACGCCGTCAATATAGGCGTATTTCATCGTTAAAAACCGCTCGGGAAAATCCGTATCCGGATAAACACGAACGTCACCCCGCACACCGTGCGGGGCAACGATTTGTCCTATTGTGAAAAATTCCGTTTCGGCCATGATTTTATTGGCGGAATGCGGCTACTTTGCCGTCTTCCAATAAAATTTCCAACCCCATAAGCTTGTTCAAGTCGTCGCCGACTTTAACCGTTACGGTCTGTTCCAACTGGCCTTGCGTAATTTCCGAGCCGATTTCCAATTGTGCCGCTTGGTCGTGATCGCTCTGAGCCTTCGCTTTCGCATTGGTAAGCCGCTGTTTCTGATCTTCAACCTGAGCGCGCAAAGACGTCAGCCCTTGCAAATCCAATTTTGCCTGCTCACTCATCATGCGCTGTGTCTGAAATTCGAGATTTTGCATTTCCCGGTCAATGTCGGCCAGAATCTGTTCCGTCTCTTTCAGGATTTTGTCTTTCAATTCCTGCGTAACTTTTGATTTTACCGTTACGGGAATACGAAGTGTAATTTGATCCATAGATCCTCCTTACACGATGTCTACTGCAACCTTCACGTCGGCCCGTACGGCTGCGGCTTTGACAACAAGGCGTAAAGCTCTCGCTATTTTACCTTGCTTGCCAATAACCTTACCCATATCATCGGGGGCCACATGAAGTCTGTAGACCTCGAGGTCTGCTTTCTGAATCTTAGTAACCGTCACTGCTTCGGGCTGAGTAACCAGCTCCTTGGCAATGCATAAAATCAATTCTTCCATCATATCCAACCTCACTTACTTCTTGGATGCTTCAAACTGAGCCATAATGCCGGCTTTCTTGAAGAGAGAACGAATTGTATCGGTCGGCTGTGCTCCTTTTCCGAGCCATTCCAAGGCAGCCTGAGTGTCGACAGTCAAAGCCTGTGCCGTTTCCTTTGCAGGATCGTACTGGCCGATGGTAGCGATGGGGCGACCGTTGTTACGTGCATTACGGACGTCTGCTACGACTACGCGATAAATCGGTTTCTTTTTAGCTCCCAAACGAGCCAAACGAATTTTAATCATAATTTCACCTCCTTATTTTGGTATCCCTTACGACTATCTTTAAAAAGGAAGGCGCGGCATAAATTTACGTCCCTTTTTTTGGGATTTCTGCGCCTGTTTCATCATTTTCTGAAATTCCGTAAACTGCTTCAACAGCCGGTTTACATCCTGGACTCGCGTGCCGCTGCCTTGAGCGATACGTCGCTTGCGGCTGTCCTTAATCAACATTTTCGGATTGGAACTCGTTCTTTCCTTGCGTGTCATGGACGTAATAATCGCTTCAATATGCTTGAATTCCTTACCGTCCATATCAACCTTATCCAATTCCTTTTTGTACTTGCCGATACCCGGAATAAGTCCCAAAATCCCGCCGAGATTCCCCATTTTCTTAATCATTTGCAACTGCTTGAGAAAATCTTCAAAAGTGAAGGAATTGCTCTTCATGGTCCGCTCCATGTCTTGGAGCGATTCGGCATCGAAAGCTTCTTTCGCCTTATCGATAATCGTCGCTACGTCTCCCAAGTCAAGGATACGGGACGCATATCTGTCGGGATGGAATTCTTCCAGTCCGTCCGTTTTTTCACTGACACCGATAAATTTAATAGGCTTACCCGTTACGGCTTTAATGGACAGGGCTGCGCCGCCGCGAGCATCACCGTCGAGCTTGGTCATAATAATACCGTCAATACCCAAAGCCTTATCAAAGGCTTCGGCCGCCGTAACGGCATCCTGACCCGTCATAGCATCGACAACGAGTAAGATTTCATGAGGATGAATGTCCTCTTTAATACGAACCAGCTCACCCATGAGGTCTTCGTCAATATGCAACCGACCTGCCGTGTCGACAATTACTACATCGCACAAGTGACTCGTCGCATAGGGAACGGCACGTTCTGCAATAGCTACGGGATCCTTACTGTCGTCTTCAAAGTAAACAGGGATATTTAATTCCTTACCGAGTACACGAAGTTGTTCAATAGCAGCCGGACGGTATACGTCACAGGCAACCAACAAAGGATGTTTGCCCTGACGCACGAATCTTTTCGCCAACTTGGCTGCCGTCGTCGTCTTACCGGCCCCTTGCAAACCGGCCAACATAACGACGGTAGGCGGTCTTGATGAAATAGTGATACGACTTTGTGTGCCGCCTAACAAGTCCGTCAATTCATCCCGCACGATTTTAATAACCGTCTGGGCTGCATTCAACGTACTGAAGACTTCTTCACCTACAGCTTTTTCCCGTACGCGTTTAATGAAGTCCTTAGTTACGGCAAAATTGACATCTGCTTCCAACAAAGCGCGTCTCATCTCTTTAAGCGCTTCATTGACATCCTCTTCCGTCAGTTTCCCCTTGCCGCGAAGCTTTTTAAATGCCGCCTGAAATCGTTCGGACAGATTTTCGAATGGCATATAGCTCCTCCTTTTCCGGGTTTTATATATCGAGTGTTCCCAAAATTCGCTCCGCATCTTCGGCACGCCCCTGCTTTAATAAGACCTGAGCCTCATCTACAGTCGCCTGTATGCGCTCATTTTTACGGGACACTCCCAATTTTATTTCATAATGTTCCAACGCCTGTGAAGCACGTTGCAACAAGTCATGAACGCCTTGTCGCGAAATAGAAAGTTCCTCTCCGATTTCGGCCAAGGACAGGTCGTCGTAAAAATACAGTTCCATGCAACGCTTTTGTCTATCCGTTAATAAAGGTCCGTAAACATCCAGTAAGCGTCCCATGCGGACTACGTCTTCTATCACCGTATCACCGTCCTTATCGTTCATACTCGCTCAGTATATACGAAGAGTTCATACCTGTCAAGTATTACTACTTGTCGGGTATGAACTCTTTATTTCTAATGGTGGAAGAGACGAAGACCCGTCATGGCCATGGCAATCCCGTACTTATCGCAGGTACCGATAACATGGTCATCGCGAATGGAACCGCCTGCCTGGGCAATGTAATCTACCCCGCTGCGATGAGCCCGTTCGATATTGTCACCGAAGGGGAAGAATGCATCGCTACCGAGCGATACGCCGTGCAATTCCCTTAGCCAAGCTTTCTTTTCTTCCCTCGTCAACGGTTCGGGGCAAGTCGTGAAGACATTTTGCCACAGACCGTCTGCCAACACGTCTTCGTAATCATCGGAAATATATACGTCAATCGTATTGTCTCTGTCGGGACGGCGAACGTCATCACGAAACGGCAGGGACAATACCTTGGGGTGCTGACGCAACCACCAAATATCCGCCTTATTACCCGCCAAACGAGTGCAGTGAACTCGCGATTGCTGGCCTGCGCCTACACCGATAGTCATGCCGTCTTTAACATAACATACCGAGTTGGATTGCGTATATTTAAGAGTAATAAGTGCAATGAGTAGATCTCTTTGTGCCTTTTCAGGGATATCTTTATTTTTTGTCGGCCTATTCTTAAACAAATCGGTCGTTATTACCGCATTATTGCGATGCTGTTCAAACATGATGCCGAATACTTCCTTGTGTTCCGTTTCAGCCGGCACATACGCAGGATCTATTTTCAGGACACAATACGTCCCCTTTCTTTTTTCCTTTAATATATGCAAAGCTTCATCCGTATATGCCGGTGCAATGACACCGTCCGACACTTCCCGCTTTAACAAGGTAGCCGTTTGGGCGTCACACTCATCGGATAAGGCTACGAAATCGCCGTACGAACTCATGCGATCGGCACCTCGCGCACAGGCATAAGCCGTTGCCAAGGGCGAAAGTTCGAGGTCATCGACATAATATATTTTTTTCAGCGTATCACTCATATCTGTTGCCACTGCTGCTCCGGCAGGGCTGACATGCTTAAAAGAAGCCGCTGCCGGTAAACCGGTAGCCTCTTTTAATTCTTTAACCAACTGCCAACTGTTGAAGGCATCGAGAAGATTAATATATCCCGGTCGTCCGTTCATCACCTCAATCGGTAAATCACTGCCGTCGTTCATATAAATACGAGCACCGCCTTGATTAGGGTTACACCCGTATTTCAACGTCATTTCTTTCATCTGTACCTCCCGTTTAATAGACAAACAAAAAAACCGACACCTCCGGAACCAAATGCCCAGACGGTCGGCTGTAATCGGTCATGCTCCCCGTGGTTAACTCCACTTTCCGTCAGTCACATGACTTTCCTTATTTATTATACAGAACGGGTCGAACCCTTGTCAACGAAAGGTCCGACCCGTTTTTCACGATTCTACGGCCACATCCCGGACGGTGATTTTCAATACTTCCACAGTCATGCCGGTCGTATAGGATATTTCTTTTTCTACAGCTTTTTGTAATCTAGATGTCAAACTTTTCAAATTCTCACCATAACGCACCGTCAACGCCATATCAACTGAAAGACCGTTCGTTTCTTCCTCTTTGTGTTTACGAATACGCAACTTATTAAGCTTTACTATGCCCGTCTCTTCTTTTACAGTATGGCGTACAAGCGTCAACAAAACCTTGTCGGAAAAAATCAGCTTCCCGTAATAACTGAAAACGGGCCGTACCACAGAGTGCTCAAATTCCGTTTCTTCTTTGGCACCGTTGCGGCGAAATAAAGATCGCACAGAATCCAGTAAATATCCGTGAAAATGAGTTTTTAATTCCATAGTCGGTACGGGAATGATATGCCGACCCTCTTTCGTACGTTGCTCTTTAGCTATGGCCATATCTTCCGGTGTCGACACTTCTTCAATACGAATATACTCTTCAGGAAAAGGCAGGTTCAAAGCATCACAAATTCGTTCAATCATATGCTTCGACGTACCTAAAACAAGCAATTTCTCCGTCTCGATTCGAGCCAGTGCCCGTCGCATGACCTGTGCATCCGCCTTTTCGGAGAAAATAGCCGTCCGCACAGCCTTCATACGATTGGAATCGTCCTTAGCCGAATGACCTGCTACAATTCGATTACGATAGATAAGAAGACCATCATCAATAATAGCCTCTATTTTTCTGTCATATGCTACAACCAGGGCGTGATGACTTTTTCCCGTGCCGCTCGGTCCGACAAATCCTATGGTTTGCATGCTTTGCAAGTCCCTTCATACTCAAGTAAATTCGTTACTTTTCCGGCCGGCACGGTAAACAGCCCCAATTCCTCCGGGAATCGTCCCGCCGTACCGTGGAAGTCCGAGCCACCGCTTATAAGAAGCCTGCGGTCTTCAGCCAAAGCCGTAAATTCATCATACCGACCCTTGTTTTTCGGATGGTATACTTCAATTCCGTCAAAAGGCTGTGCTTCCACGTCTGCCAGTCCTTTTTTTACCAGAGACGGATGAGCCAAAACGGCACAACCTCCGGCGTTATGAATCAGATTTATGCATTCCTTTATAGTCTTTCGTTCATAAGGCACATAGGCCGGTCCACCACGATACAAAAGAGTGTCGAAAACGGACTTTATATCGGTAAAATACCCTTTTTTGATGAGCATACGCGCCAAATGAGGGCGTCCGACCGTACCGCCCTTTTGAACACAAGTCCGAACCTCGCAAGGATCAATATCATATCCGGCTTCACAGCATTTTTGAGCCATAAGTACGGCTCTGTTCAACCGTCTTAGAGAAAAGTCACGACAATATTCAAGTAACTCTTCGTTCTTCGTATCAATATAATAGCCCAAAATATGAACATCGCCGTCGGCATATTCGGAACTCATTTCAATACCCGGAATAATGCGAATATCTGAATTTAAACGATGTGTGCCGTCATAAGCCGCTACCGTGTCGTGATCGGTCAAAGAAATAACCGAAAGGCCGGCACGTGCGGCCTTTTCCGTCACCTCTTCAGGTGAATAAACGCCGTCGGAACAATCGGTATGTACATGTAAGTCGACAAACATTATTTATCGCCTCGCAAGAGTCTTAATACGGATTTAATGCCGACACCCGTCGCCCCGTAGAAGCCGTTTTCATCCTTTTTATCGCAAAAAGCCGTCCCGGCAATGTCCAAATGAATCCATGACGTGTTTTCCTGAATAAAGTGTTTTATAAACAGTCCCGCCGTAATAGCTCCCGCTTCAGGACCGCCTACATTGGAAATATCGGCGACCCGGCTCTTTAATTGTCGTTCATACTCTTCGTCTGCCGGCAACTGCCACACTTTTTCATTTACCTGTGCGGCGGCGGCAAAAAAGCGGTTCATAAAATCCTGATCATTACCGATCATGCCGCTTCTGACCGTGCCTAACGCCGTTACACAGGCCCCCGTCAAAGTAGCCAAGTCGATAATCCGCTTAGCCCCTTTGGACTGAGCGTAAGAGACGGCATCAGCCAAGACAAGCCGTCCTTCGGCATCCGTATTCTTTACTTCCACTGTCGTACCGTCAAACATGGTAATCACGTCATCTACATGATAAGACATTCCTGAAGGAATATTTTCGGCCAAAGGCATAACCGCCAGAACATTGACCGGATATTTCAGCAACATGAGCGCCCGGATAATACCCAAAGCCGTTGCCGCACCGGCCATGTCGGACTTCATGTTTAACTGACCCGCCCTGGTTTTCAAGGACAGGCCGCCCGAATCATACGTAATACCCTTGCCGACAACGGCAAGTACATCGCGGCTTTCGGGATCCCCCGTATAGGCTACGGACAATAGCTGCGGCGGATTCATACTGCCCTTACCGACAGATACAATACCGCCCATATTGCGTTTTTCCAAATTCCACTTATTCAGCACTTCGACAAAAATGTTGTCACCCGTACATACGGCCGTAGCCGTATCTACAAACTTGCGGGGCGTCATGTCGTTAGGCGGCATATTAACCAGATCGCGGGCAAAATAAATACCTTCATAAATGGACGAATATACATAACAAAGGGTATTAAAGTCTTTACTTTTTAAACTGGACGTAATGAGATTGATGTTTTTCAGCACCTTCGACTTCGACTTGGTCTTATATTGATTGTACTCATAATTACCGTACAACAATCCGTCAATAAGAGTTTCCACATCCATATCAAGGGTATCGATATAAACGGCCAACTCACCTACATCTTCTTTCATTGCCGCCGCCATAATCTTTTTAGCCCTGTCGAATTCACGAAAAGTACCGCGTTCTTGAGAGTCATCTTCCGTTCCGGCAAGAAAATATGTTTTTATCGTATCGCCTTGAAGAGCACGCAAAACACTCACATTACCGGCCTTCATAGCCGAAGGATGTTTATCCGTATAAGCACGAATTAAAGCTCCTTCTTCTTCCGTTACCAACGATAAAGCACGTAAACGACGGTCCGTGCCTAGAACGACGGCATCGGGATTTCCGCTTCCGTTACATGTAATCATACATTCTGCCTCCCTACTGCGAAATAAAAACCGTATTTATTATTATACTGTTTTATACCTTGTCAAATCAATAAGACTAGATTCTCCTTCTGTTTGCAAAATTTTTTTCTTCCTCTTGATTTTTAACCGTCCATAGTGTAATATAGCTCATGTGACTTGTTCACGTAATATGGACCATTAGCTCAGCTGGCAGAGCACCTGACTCTTAATCAGGGTGTCCAGGGTTCGATCCCCTGATGGTCCACCACAGAAGCGGTTGTCTTTATGACAGCCGCTTTTTTCTCGGCCTTTTTGACACATATTTGTAATGGTACTGTTTATTTACCGTCACGTAAGAAGCGGACAGTCATGATATACTGTTTCGGAAGGGAGGAGAATATTGTGAATGCCTATATTTACATAAAAAACGGGCCTCAACTTATCGTTACCAATTTGAAATCCATTAAGAGCAAACAAGGCAATACATCTATAAGTGAAACAACCGATTTTTCCGCCTGCTTTTTCGGACATAAAAATTATATTTTTACAGGAGATAATATAGTCTCCATCGACGGCGATAATATTGCGGCTGTAGAATTACGCTGATGCTACCATTTCAGATGGCTTTTCAAGTTAATGCTTGAAGCCGTTTTTTTGTTTTATTCTTTTCCTCATATCTTGTGCTATGATAATGATATTAAAGAGACTTCATACCAAGGAGGATTTATGAACATTCTCATCAGTGCCTGTCTCATAGGACTGTATTGCCGGTACGACGGAAAGATAAAGGACTATCCCGCCATATCAAAGCTTTTTAACAGACCCGATATTACACTTATTCCCTGTTGTCCCGAGCAGGCCGGCGGTTTGCCCACACCGCGCATGGCGGCAGAGCGTTGCGGTCAGCAAGTGAAGACTTGCGACGACCGAAATGTAACAGAACAATTCGAGGTCGGCGCCCGCACGGCGTGCAGACTGGCTGAATTATACAATTGCTCTTATGCCGTTTTAAAAGAAAAATCACCTTCTTGCGGCTTCAAACGTATTTACGACGGTACCTTCAGCGGCACTTTAACCAATCGTTCAGGCGTTACGGCTCAAGCCTTATCCGATATGGGGGTTCGTATTTACGGTGAATCGGAAATTGATATCCTGACCGACTCGCTCTTACCCTAATCGGTCATTTACTTTGTTTCTGCCCTCTGCTACAATGAAACGGAACGCAAGGAGGTATTATATTGAACACGCTAATACGGGAAATTTACGAATGGATTTATTCTATAGTCATTGCCTTGGCTATTGCTATGGTTATTCATATTTTTGTGGTCCAACCGACACGAGTGTCCGGCGAATCCATGGTGCCCACCCTGCATAACGGCGAGTATCTGGTCGTCGAAAAGTGGGATCATATTCTGGGCCGCGAGCCTGATTACGGCGATATCGTAATTATCGACAGCCGAGTTCTCTACGACCGCACTTGGATGGACGATGCAGTCGAGCCTTTGCACAACTATCTGGCCTTTTTTGATAAAAACATGCAGACTCGTAATGTATGGGTTAAAAGAGTCATCGGTCGCGGCGGCGATACACTCGCCTTTCACGACGGCAAAGTTTGGCGCAACGGTAAGCCTCTCGATGAACCGTATATAAACGGAGCTATGGATTACAGCCGTGAAGGCGAAGTAGTTATCCCTCAAGGCTACGTCTTTTGCATGGGTGACAACCGTAATCACAGTACGGACAGTCGTTTCATCGGTCCCGTTCCCTTGGACCATGTATTAGGGAAAGTCATTTGGTAGCCTCGTACTTCCCTTCCATGATATAATAGGCATAAGCATATAAAAAAGGCGGTGTTTTCACGTGAAAGCAAAAAAAATTCTTCTTTCTCTGACCATGGCGGTAGCTATGTCCGTATCCGTTTGCGCAGCAAAAGATGCGATTTGGCAATATAACCAAAATATTGCTATTAACATGAGTTCCGCTAAGGTTACTACGGAAAACGGTATGAGAATCCTTACCTTCCAGACCAAAGAAACCTTCGGCGACGCTACAGACCAATGTACATACGTTTATAACGTAGACGAACAAACCATTCAGCTTAAAGAACTCGTATCGAAGGTAGGAAAAAAGAAATTTAAACAGCACTTTTACCCCCAATCGGTTGCTAAGGGTAATGATGTTGTCAAGGGCCGTGCTCACATGGCCGATTTAGTATTACAAAAACTTCAGTACAGATAAAAGCAGAAAAAGACCGTCAATGACGGTCTTTTTCTTTTGTCTTCTTATGAAGAATATTGTTTTCATATTGCGAAATTGCCAAACCCTCTTATGCGTACTATAATCAAAAGGAATATTTTCATAACTGGAAAACGTAAAGGAGCCCCACAATGACAGATAAAAAGAAACAAAGAAATACAGCCGATTTATTGGTTGAATGTCTGGAAGAAGAAGGTGTTCATTATATTTTCGGCATTCCCGGTGAAGAAAATCTGGCTGTCATGAATGCCTTGGAACACTCTAAGATCGAATTTATAACAGTACGCCATGAACAGGGTGCGTCCTTTATGGCCGATGTATACGGTCGTTTAACAGGCCAAGCCGGCGTCTGCATGGCTACCTTGGGCCCCGGTGCAACAAACCTGATTACGGGTGTCGCCGATGCAGACAGCGACGGAGCCCCTTTAGTAGCAATTTCCGGCCAGGTCAGCACGGATAAGATGCATATTACGGCCCATCAGTATCTTGACCTGCGTTCCATGTTCGAACCTATTACGCGGCGTGCTTATACAGTTGTTCGTCCCGATACTATTGCCGAAATCACGCGCCTGGCTTTTAAATACGCGGAACGCGAAAAACCGGGTGCTACCTTTATCGACTTGCCCGTCAATATCGGGATGATGCCTGTAGACGACAATGAACGACCGCTACACCATAAATCCATTAAGCCTGAAACAGCTTCGGAATACTCCATTGAAGAAGCGGCAAAACTCATTTCCTACGCTCGCAATCCCGTCATCCTGGCCGGTAGCGGCGTTATCCGTAATAAGGCGGCCCGCAAGTTAACGGAGTTCGCTGAAAAGTTGAAGCTTCCCGTCATTAATACGATGATGGCTAAAGGTGCCATTCCCTTTGATAATCCTTATTCTCTCTGGACAGTCGGCATACCTATGGAAGACTATCAGACAAAGGTTCTGGAAAATGCCAGCTTGGTTATTTGTATAGGCTACGATATTATTGAATACGCCCCTAATAAATGGCACCTCAATAACGCCGATATTATTCATATCGACTCCTTACCGGCCGACATTAATAAGACCTACCAACCCGAAGTGGAAGTAGTCGGCGAGATAACCGATTCCCTCGATCGCATTATAAGTAAGGCGGCTCGTCTTCTTGAGCCGACATACGCCTTAAAGATTCGTGAAAAAATGGTTGCCGAACACGAACAGTATCGCAATGATACATCCTTTCCCATGAAGCCCCAAAAAGTCCTCATTGACGCACGTGAAGTCATGGGGCCTGATGACATTGTTATTACCGACGTGGGAGCCAACAAGGTCTGGACGGCTCGCCATTACAACTGCTATAAACCCAATACATGCATTATTTCCAACGGCTTCGCCACCATGGGCATTGCCGTTCCCGGAGCCATTGCCGCCAACTTGGTCCATCCGGACCGCAAAGTATTGGCTATTACGGGCGATGCCGGTTTCTTAATGAATTGTCAGGAATTTGAAACGGCTCATCGCTTGGGTTCTCACTTTGTCACCCTTATTTTTAACGACAGCAGTTACGGCCTGATTAAGTGGAAACAAGAAATGCATTACGGACACCCGGCATACGTCGACTTTACAAACCCCGACTTCGTCAAACTTGCAGAAAGCATGGGGGCCATCGGCTACCGCATTACAAAGGCTGAAGATCTCTTACCTACCTTAAAGAAGGCCTTTGAACAAACCAAGCCGGTCGTCATTGATTGCCCTGTAGATTACAGCGAAAATATGAAATTGACAAAGCACTTGGAAGAACTCGTAAAAACCTTATAACTCAATATCGTAATAAAAGGACCTCTCATATAAAAACGAGAGGTCCTTTTTTATAAGGTATGAATGAGTACGTTGACTAGTTATTCATCATGCCATCCGTGCGGTTCGTCAAGTAGTACGAAATACGGCTCAAGCCGATAGACAAATCTTCACGGAATACATAGACATGCGACGGCACAGCCAGCCGAATGGGAGCAAAAGAAAAAATTCCTCGCACACCTCCGGCCACCATCTGATCGGCTACTTGTTGAGCTACCGATGCGGGAGTCGTAATAATCCCTATTTGAATACCTTCCCGACGAATAGTTTCTTCCATCTCCGTCGCCGACATAACAATAATACCGCCTACGTTTTGACCGATAATCCGATGGTCTACATCAAAAAGACCGGTCGTCCGAAATCCGAGTCGACCGAAGGTCTTATAATTGGCCAAGGCCCATCCCAAGTGCCCGATACCTGCAATGCAAACTTTCCAATGCTGTTGTAATCCGATAATTTCCACAATTTGTTGACTGAGTTCACTGACATAATAGCCTACACCTTTTTTACCGAAGGCACCGAAGCAAGTCAAGTCCTTACGGATTTGTTCGGGCGTTATGCCCAAGCGCTCCCCCAGCTTTTCAGACGAAATAATATCGATTCCCGCATCTTGCAGTAGCAGTAAATCTCTATAATATAACGGCAGTCTTTCTATAACCGCATCGGATATAGCTTTCTTTTGTTTCATCGTCATCCCCTCCGAATGAACCATACCCTTCTATAAAGTTAAAACTGAATATTAACTTGTAATCCGTAATTATTATATATTATTGTGAATATTTTCGCAAACTGTTTTCATTGCTTCTTATATGCCGTATACGTATTACAAAAGAGAGCACTAATCGTCCAACACATTAACGACACCTGTGTGCTGAATAAATTATCATCACTTATGCCACTGACAGATACGGATGCTACCATGGCCGCCATAGCCAAACTGAGCATATATATCAGAGAATCTGACGCTCTGTCTTTAAGAACACGCCGTACAAAGATGAGGTGTCCGAACCAGTAGGCGAAGAAAGACGCAAATCCTGCCAGTCCTGTTTCTGCAAGTATATTCAAAAATAAATTATGACAATGAAAAATAGTAATACCCGCTTTTTGGATGAGTTCATTATATGCCGGATAGGTAAACTTAAAAGCCCCCCAACCGATACCGAAGAAAGGTCGGTCCGCCCACATACTTAAGGCATCGTTCCACATATCGAGGCGCATGGCAAAAGACGTATCCGCCTCTCTATGTGAAAAAATAGACATAAATCGTTCGGCTATACCGCCGTGATAAAAGACCAGTATAATCGGTACAAGAAGTAGTGCAAACCAAAAGCGCTTGTCTTTAACAAGTCCGAAAACAAAGACCAGGACGGCTGCACTGATCCATGCCCCACGCGAGTATGTGAGCACAAGGCACAAAGATAGAAGAACGAACAAAGCGGCCGTAAGAAAACGTCGTATTCTATCCTTCGTCCACAAAGCATAGGCCCCTGTAAGAGACATGATAGACAATAAGTAGCAGGAAAAAAGGTTAGGATTGTACAAAGTCGAATACATGCGACGGCGCAACATGGGAAAGACAGACGTATCAACCCACTCCGTTTCACCGAGAGCCCACATATGTACATATTGATATACACCGTAGACGGCCACAAAAAATGCCGAAGCCAACAGAGTGTGTACTATTAAAAGGCGCTCCTCTTCCGTTTTGATAAACACTTGTACAAGCATAAACAAAAGTACGTACTGAAAGACCGTAAAAAACCAAAAAGCGGTATTCCAAAAAGCTTGTGTAGAGCCGGCTAAGGAAATAAGCGTCGCCCCCGTAAAGATTGCAATGGGTACGGCTAAAGGGCCCGGCTTATACTCGTGTATACCGTATCGATAGATAAAGTACAAAGAAAAAATAACGGTGAGAGCTAACAATCCCTCGGCTATATACAATTGTAAAGGCATGAAAAAAACAGTCCCCAAAAGCAGGTATACTACCCGTATTCTCGCTTTTTCCTCGGGACTGTCTTTTAGCGAAGTCAAGAGGTTCATAGAGATACTCCTTTTGACTTCCATTATACGGTTCGCCGCACTTCTTGTCTATACAAAGGCCCCATAGTACTCTCTCAAGTACCTTCGCACTTCTCCTTGTATGTACAAGGAGCCTACAACAACGCAAACGTCCTCTTCCGTCGTCTCTTTTAGCGCCGTATCGATAGCCACCGACACGGACGGGCAGGCCTTTGCCGCCTCTCCGATTAAATCGACCATAGCTTTCGGATCCGCCGTGCGAGGAGTCGGTGCAGGTGCACAAAAGATCGCATCATTCGCCCGGAAAAGTCGTCTTACAATTTTATCGTATTCCTTATCGGCTAAAACGGAAAAAACGAAAACGCGTCGTCTTTTTCCGAATACTTCTTCGTATGTGCGACAAAAACTTTCAATCCCCGCCGGATTATGCGCTCCGTCAATAATCATTGTCTTTCCCGAAACGGAAAGGATTTGAAAACGCCCGGGCCAATACACGGTATGAAAGCCCTTCATAATCGCTAAATCTCTTACAGCCCCGTCCGTTTTACCCAAAAGTCGCAGGACTCCTACGGCTACCGCAGCGTTTACGGCCTGATGAGCACCTACCAGAGGCGTATCAACTTCTGTTCGCATCAGTTCGGGACCTTCGATACATATTTTTTGACGCACCGTACCGTCACTCACATGAATAAGGGCCCTATTCTGAATCACTATTTCTTTATCAACAACATATAAGGGAGCCTTTTTACTCCGAGCCGTTTTTTCAATAATTTCCAAAGCCGTACCGGTTGCCGCCGTAACAACAGGTATTCCTTCTTTAATAATCCCTGCCTTATGAACGGCTATATCTTCTACCGTCGGACCGCAATAAGCCGTGTGGTCGACGGCCACATTGGTAATAGCGGAAACCTGCGGCGTAATAACATTGGTCGAGTCCAACAGTCCTCCAAGACCGACTTCGATAACCGCATACTCAACCTGTTGCCTGCAAAAATATAAAAAAGCGGCGGCCGTCAGCATTTCAAACTCTGTCGGTTGCTCGAAACCGTCAGCTTTCATACCTTCCGTAGCGTCTTTTACTTCTTCCGTAATGATTGCAAACTCTTCTTTTGTAATTAAATGGCCGTCTATACTCATTCTCTCCGTATATTCTTCTAAATGAGGAGACGTATAGCGCCCCGTTTTGCGACCCGCCGCTGTAAGTGCATTGGCTATAACGGCTGTAACCGACCCTTTGCCGTTCGTTCCCGTTACATGTACGGTCTTATAGGTTTCATGTGGGTTACCTAAACGAACCAGGAGCTCATGAATTCTCATGAGCCCCGGTTTTATTCCGAACGTGCAGGCATCTTCCAAATAAGCTATAGCTTCTTCGTATGTCATCTGCCCTGTCCTCTTATAAATGTTTTAAATCTTCCATTCGTTTATTTAAAGCTTCGGCTTTTTCCCGATAAGCAGCTAATTTTTCTTTCTCCTTAGCTACAACCGCTTCAGGTGCCTTATCCGTAAAGCCCTTGTTGGACAATTTCTTTTCAAGTCGTTCGATTTCACCGCGAGTCTTTTCCTGTTCCTTCGCAACACGAGCCGTTTCTTTTTCAACGTCAATCAAATCTTTTAAGAGCAAGTACACTTCGATGCGAGGAACGACTGTCACAACGGCATTTTCCGGCTTAGCATCCGTTGTTTTGAGAATATGAACTTCATCGACAAAGGCTAAGGTCTTAAAATACGTTTCGTAGGTATGAAGTACTTCTGCCATTGCCTCATCCGACGGTACGAGCGTAACGGGAGCTTTCTTGCCCATCGGCACATTAGCTTCGGCACGCATATTCCGAATAGCTTTAACAGCTTCCATCATAATATTCATCGTAGCCGCATCTTCGGCAAAGTCTAAGGCTTCATCAACAGTCGGCCACGGTGCGACAATCAGGCTTTCGCCTTCATGCGGCAAGTGCTGCCACAGGTGTTCCGTAACGAAGGGCATAAAGGGATGTAAGAGCGCTAAGGCACCGGTCAGTACGCGAACCAAGACATACTGAGCCGTTTGACGGCTGCGCTTGTCATCGGATTTGTACAAGCGCTGTTTAGCCAATTCAATGTACCAGTCGCAGAACGAGTTCCACGTAAAGTCGTACACTGTAGCAGCCGCATCTCCCAATTCATACGAGTCGAGGCCCTTCGTAACCTGGTGTACTACCTGGTTGAATGATGTCAGAATCCAGCGATCCGCCAAGGTAAAATCGTCCGTAGTCGGAACGAATTCGGGATCATAATCTTCCAGATTCATAATGACGAACTTGGACGCATTCCAAATCTTATTGGCAAAATTACGGTTCGCTTCTACCCGTTCCATGTAAAAACGCATGTCGTTTCCCGGCGTATTACCCGTAACAAGGGTGAATCGTAAAGCATCAGCCCCGTACATATCGCTTACTTCCAGGGGATCAATGCCGTTACCGAGGGACTTACTCATCTTGCGCCCCTGGCTGTCACGCACAAGTCCGTGAATGAATACGTCTTTAAAGGGAACTTTCTTCATAAATTCGCAAGTAGCAAACATCATACGGGCTACCCAGAAGAAGATAATATCATAGCCCGTTACGAGAACGCTCGTCGGGAAGAAGTGCTGCAAGTCAGGAGTCTTATCGGGCCAACCCATGGTCGAGAAAGGCCATAATGCCGAGCTGAACCACGTGTCGAGAACGTCCGGATCCTGATGGATATGCTTGCTGTGGCAATGGGGGCATTCCGTCAAATCCGTACGGCTGGCACTAACTTCACCGCAGTCATCGCAATACCAGACGGGAATCTGATGTCCCCACCAAAGCTGACGGGAAATGCACCAGTCCTGAATATTTTCCAGCCAATGGTCGTAAATTTTTGTAAACCGTCCGGGAATAAACTTCGTATCGCCCCGATCGACGGCTGCCAAGGCTTCTTCAGCCAAGGGTTTCATCTTTACGAACCATTGTTTTGTCGACAAAGGTTCTACTGTCGTCTTACAACGTGAGCAATGACCGACGGCATGATTGAGTTCTTCTACGTGATCGAGAAGGCCTAATTTTTCCAAGTCGGCAACAACGGCCTTACGGCACTCTTTTAAAGTCATGCCGTCATATTCCTTGCCGGCAGCGGCATTCATCGTACCGTCGAGGTTCATAATCATAATCGATTCCAGATTATGGCGTTCACCCATTTCAAAGTCATTCGGGTCGTGAGCCGGCGTAATTTTGACGGCACCCGTACCGAACTCGATATCTACATAATCATCGGCAATGACTTCCACTTCTCTGTTTACCAAGGGAACGAGTACCTTCTTACCGATATACTTTTTCATTCGTTCATCATTCGGATTTACGGCAACGGCCGTATCACCCATAATAGTTTCGGGCCGAGTCGTGGCAATCATGATATAGTCGTCTTCACCTATGACGGGATACTTTACGTACCACAAATGGCCTGCTTCGTCCTTGTGATCTACTTCTATATCGCTCAAAGCCGTATGGCAATGAGGGCACCAGTTCGTAATGCGATGACCCTGGTAAATAAGACCCTTTTCATACAGAGCCACGAATACTTCACGAACGGCACGGGCACAAATATCGTCCATGGTAAACCGTTTCCGCGACCAGTCACAAGATGAGCCGAGTCGACGAACCTGTTGTTCAATGCGATTGCCGTACTTTTCCTTCCACGCCCAAACTCGCTTTAAAAACTCTTCACGACCGATATCGTAACGAGTCTTTCCTTCTTCTTTTGCCAGCTGTTCTTCAACCTTAACCTGTGTTGCAATCCCCGCATGGTCCGTACCGGGAATCCAGACTACGTTGTACCCCGACATGCGCTTAAAGCGAATGAGAATATCCTGCAACGTATTATCCAGTGCATGACCCATGTGCAACTGCCCTGTAACATTCGGAGGAGGCATAACAATACTATACGGCTCACGAGACGAATCGGGATCTTGATGAAAGTACCCTTCTTTCTCCCAAAAATCGTACCATTTCGCTTCAATTTCTCCGGGATTATACCCTTCGAGTTTTTCCTTGTCCCACTTCATATGTACTCCTCCTTTTATACAAAAAACGCTCTTTCGTCTCAAGTAAAGCCTTGGGACGAAAGAGCGTATCTTCCGCGGTACCACCCGATTTGTCGCCTAGACGACCTCTCATTGACAGATAACGGCTGCATCCGGGCAGACCTTTCCTTCTGCCGGCTCACGGGTGACTCGCCCGCTTCTTTATGAACGCCCTCTCACCGCTTGGGCATCTCTCTGACACAAAGAACATCGGACTTCTTCCGGTCATCGCTTTTATCGGAAATTATCGTATCAAGTTTACCTATTTCTGTCAAGACATAAAAATTGAAATTTTTCTTCTTTTATATATTTTTAATTTTCGTTAGAATGAATTTTATTTATAAATTTTATTTATCTCCTTTTTTAAAGAGAGTCATCATCTCCATGGTCAGACTTACCGTTTCCTCGTCGTCCGGCAAGTCTTCGCGCTGCACCCAAAGAGCCGTTGCCAGTTCCGTCTTATCCACAATCAGCTCGTCCGTTCCGTCAAGATCGCAAAAGAAGCCGAAAAGGAGAGAGTCGGAAAAGCCCCAGGGCTGGCTTTTATAAAACTCCAGGTTTTTGACGGTGATACCCGTTTCTTCCTTTACTTCTCGTAAAACCGTCTCTTCAATCGTTTCTCCCGTTTCGGCAAATCCGGCAATTAAGGCATAGTTCTTATAAGGTCTGCCGGCATACTGAGTGACCAAAAGACGTTCCCCGTCACGTACAGCAACGATAACTGCCGGATTGATTCGAGGATAGACGGTATTTTCACATGAAGGACAAACTAAGGCCCGTTCCGACTTACTTTCTTCCATGGCGGTACGACAACGTCCGCAATAACAGTTGAGATCATACCATCTAGTAAGAGACGCCGCCGTCACGACGGCAAAGGCCAGTTTTCTCGGCCGTGCCGTACGCATGGTCCGTAAAGACTCAAAGGAAAAACCGACAGGCAGCTTTATATCCCCGCCCGTCGGCATAAAAAATGCATCTTCGTCAATAGAAAATAAATACCTGTACTGACACGACGCGAAATCCTTTACACGCGGCAAGAAGAGAGTACCGTCGTGTCCAATCTTGCAAACCGCTTCTTGCCCTTTACATAAAAGAACATAGTTATGCCCTTCAGGCGCCACGGGTATGTACGAATTATCATATATGCAAGGTTTTATATCATGAATCATCTTTTATCCTCACGGACAATTTGAGCCCCGTCGTTACAAACTTTCAATATGTGGTGTACAGATGCCAATCCGACGCTTTTAAAAACGTCTTTCATAGCTTGAGCTATCTGTTCTTCCCCTTTTACGGCAAAGGCAATAAGAGTCGATCCCGAGCCGCTGACCGTAGCCCCCACAGCCCCGGCTTTTTCGGCAGCTGCCAGGGCTTCCGCTCCGCCGGGAATTAAGGGCAATCGATAAGGCATGTGCAGTTTATCCTGAAGACCCGTACGCAACAAATCATAACGCTTCCCGATAAAAGCCCCGACCAAAAAAGCGACATGGGCTACATTAAAGACAGCGGCATGATAATCAATAGTCTGTGGCAGGACGGCGCGAGCATCGGCTGTTCTTACTTCCTTATCGGGACTTACGGTAATAAACGACAAACCCTCATCCAAGGCAAACGTCTGAACCGATACCTTCTTTTTTTCATCCGTAACGGACACGCACAGTCCGCCTAAAAGAGCCGGAGCCGCATTGTCGGGATGCCCTTCCATAAGAGTGGCTTCATGAAGTATTTGATTCTCATCCATACCTCGCCCGGTCAATTCATTGCCTAAGAGAAGTCCGCCCACTACAGCTGCGGAGCTGCTCCCTAAGCCGCGTGCTAAGGGAATGCGATTAAAGAGCGTAATCACTCCGTTTTCCGGCAAGGTCTTACCGTTGACAAGCGCTGCCCGTAACATAGCTTGACCCACAAGGTTTCTTTCAAAATCAGTCGTAATTTTCCCTTGTCCCAGTCCTTCTATGACAAGGCTCAATCCTCCTTCGTCCGTTTTACGAAAGGAGACTTCGTTATACAAGGAAAGAGCCAACCCCAAGGCGTCAAAACCGGATCCGATATTAGCCGACGTAGCCGGAACTTTTACTGTAATGTCTTGGCTCATATTACACCTCAATGACGCGAATGGCGTTGCAAATGCGATGAATACAGGTCAGTTGCTCTATTTCGTTCAAAGCCAATCGCACGGTTTTACAAGGTGTACTGTCTACTAAGATTACGATTTCAGCCGCTTCCTTAGTTTCATCCTTTTGAATAAGTGATCGAATACTGATTCCGTGCTTTGCAAAAACACCGGACATGTTGGCCAATACACCCGGAGCGTTAGCGGCAATTAAGCGAATATAATAAGGTGCCTTGTTTTCAGCTGCATCTTTCACCGCCGTTTCATGCCACAAATAAGGGCGTTTCCCCGTCATTTCCGTATTAATATGTTGAATAACATTCATAATATCGCTGACAACGGCACTGGCCGTAGGCAGAGATCCGGCTCCCTGTCCGTAAAGCATGACATCACCTACACAATTACCGCGCACATATACGGCATTATAGGCTCCGCCTACATTGGCTAAAGGATGGTCTTTAGGAACAAAAGCGGGATGAACTGCCAAGGATATCCCGTCCGTATTCTTCTCCGCTACAGCGAGAAGCTTAATGGCATACCCCATAGCGGTAGCATGGGCAATGTCTTCTTTCGTAACGCCTTCAATGCCTTCAATGGATACATCCTTAACGTTGACGTATGCATGAAAACCCAGTTTAGCCAAGATGGCGATTTTTCTGGCCGCATCAAAACCGCCTACGTCGCTGGTCGGATCCGCCTCGGCATAACCTTTTTCCTGCGCTTCTTTTAAGGCCTCTTCATAAGTCAGTCCCCGGTCGGTCATATTGGTCAGAATATAATTTGTCGTACCGTTCATAATGCCGATAATTTCTTCAATCTGGTTGGCATTTAACGAAGAGTACATGGGCCGAATAATAGGAATCCCGCCGGCTACACTGGCTTCAAACTGAAAATCCGCCCCGTTCTCCTGAGCCAGTTTCAGTAAACCGATACCGCAATCGGCGATGACATCCTTATTAGCACTGACAACACTCTTACCGCGCCTAAAGCACTCTTCGATACAAGCCTTGGCAAAATCGGCACTGCCCATAACTTCGACGACAATTTCCACCTCGTCGTCTTCGATAATATCTTTAAAATTATCCGTCAAATGAAGGTTTTCATCCAACCCGACATTCTTATATTTTTCTATATCTCTTACGAGAACATGCTTTATATGAATCTGCGTATCCGTCTGCTCCGCAATAAGATGGCCGTTCATTTGCAGTAAATCGACGACACCCTTGCCGACAGTTCCGCAACCGAGTAATGCAATCGATACGTTTTTCAATATAACATCCTCCTTATACTTGCCCGATTATGCGTACACTTTGTACACCCGATAAAGCGCCCAACCGTTCCACAAGAGTTTCCACCGTAATTTCCATTTCTTTCGTTTCAATGGAAATACTGACATCTGCCGACCCTTGCAAAGGAATGCCCTGATTAATGGTCAAAATACTGCCGTTACTGTCGGCTACGGTATTCAATACTTGGGACAACTTCCCGGGACGGTCGGACAAAATAATGGACAAGGTAACGAGTTTACCCTGAGTAACATCATAAAAAGGTAAAACGAAATCTTTATACTTATAATATGCACTACGGCTTAAATCCATCATGCGTACGGCATCATGAATAGTTCGTACCTCTCCGCGTTTAAGAATTTCTTTGACCCTTATCGTCTTTTTTATGGCTTCCGGAAGAATATCTTCCCTAACAAGATAAAATTTAAAGTCCTTATCTTTCTTATTCACGTTCAGCCTCCTGTACGAAATATTCATACGTTGATGCCAATCCGGATATAATCTTTTCCTTCGGACGCCATTTTAAAATTTCCTTGGCCTTATGATTATCCAAGGCGGAGCGAACGATATCTCCGGTCCGCTCATCCTCGTAATGTACGTCCTTGCGTATACCGCTTAAGTGGAAGAGTATCTCTTTCAAGGCGTTTACCGTCGTTTCAATGGTCGTGCTGATATTATAAATGCCGGGCTTTACCTCGTCTTGCAAGGCCGCTACATTGGCAGCCGCCACGTCTTTGACATAAACAAAATCCCGCGTCTGTTCCCCGTCACCGTAAATAGTTAAATCTTCACCATGCGTCAATGCATGTGCAAAGACGAAGACGACACCGCCTTCACCGTGAACTCCCTGACGTTCACCGTAAACGTTGGCATAACGCAAAACAACATAAGGCAACCCGAATACTTTATAGTACATTTCCAAATATCGTTCCGATATGACCTTGGACAATCCGTAAAAAGAGGTAGGAGCCAACGGTTCATCTTCTTTTAAGGGAAGATTGTCATTGTCTCCGTATACGGCTGCAGATGATGAGAAAACTACTTTTTTCACTCCCGTCTTACGAGCACCCTCCAAGACGGATAAAAGACCCATTACATTTTCATCACTGTCTTCATAAGGATGTTCCTGTGAATAAGGAACCTGAGTTTGTGCCGCTTCATGAAAGACGGCATCGAACTTTTCCTCTTCGCATACCTGTAAAAGGCGATCTCTGTCCCGTATATCAAAGCACAACAATCGTGCCTTATCATTCACATTCTCCTTAACACCCGCACTGAGATTGTCTATGACCACGACTTCATCACCACGGTCTACCAACATATCGACAATATGTGAACCGATAAATCCGGCTCCGCCGGTTACCAAAATTTTCACACTGAATCCCCCCAATGGCGTCTATAGCAAATCGCCGTAATTAATGAGTTCTATCTTCTTAGACGCAATAATTTCCCGTGTCCTTACACTAACCAAAGCCTGTAGTTCTTCCTGCCAATGATAGCCCCATGCAAAGGTATGCCCCAGTAAATCATCGCTCTTGCCGGGGTGCATCATAATCTCATGTATCCCGAAGGGCAATCGTCGCAATATATATTGCAAATTGACCTCCTTCATATTGCCGCCGTCAACCATTCCCCAAAAGTAATCGGTAAGAGAAAAGCCGAGCCGCTCGGCTTCACGTGCAGCTCGCCCGGCTAATACGGTCAAACCGTCCCGACCGAAAACCCGAGCGGGAGATGCCGTCAACATCTTAAAGGTCGAAGCTTCCCGCGGTATGCGAACTCGATGAATTCCGTATTTCTTCATTAATGCCACCGTTATTTTCCACACAGGCGGTAAGACATGTAAATGCTGGTGGCTGTCTATATGCGTAACGCGTATACCTGAGTCTAAAATTTTCTCTATTTGAGCCGATAATTCCGCATATACTTGAGAAAAATCGATTTTCCCCGTATAAACCCGCTTAATAAAGGTCATATAATTATCCGGCAACAACCCGTCCGACTCAACCAGAGACGGCACTTCTCGAGGTGATAATACGGTAGGTAGACTCCCTACCAGACATAAATGAATGCCTATACCCAAGCGGTTACATTCCTTTGACATACGCACGGCATCATCAAAAGCGGGGCCCTGTGCCAAAAGGCTTGTACTGGTCAGAACCCCTTGACCGTAAGCACTATATATACCTTCATTCACAGCTTCATGAATACCGAAATCATCGGCATTAATAATTAATCTGTTCACCCTTATCACCGCAAAGAATCAAAAGTCTTAAAATTTAATTTACCTACTTTGTATAATTCTTTATTCCCATAAGTCCCGCAAAAAGCGGTAAGTGCCGTTTCTATACCGGCAAAAGCTCCCTTAGGGAAGGACATATGAAAACGGTCTTCCAATTCATTCATACTTTCTATGAAGGCGGCTCGTGCTAAAACGGATGCGGCGGCTACAGCCGTATCCCGTTCACCTTTGGTCACTTGTATGATTGTCTTTCCCGCGGCTACAGAGCCCAGAGCCGTTAACACATATTCATCCTTACCGAACTTATCGACTATTATACACGGACATTTGTGCTTTAACAATAGGCATTTAATGTTCTTTCCGTGTAAAATTCCTAAAAGATGATTAAGATTTTTTCCTCTTTCTTCCATCTTGTTGTATTCATAATTATACGATTCAGGCATCAATACGGTTACACACGCCCTGTCGCCTAATAAGTCTTTTAAAGGACCCGCCAATTCGAGTATACGTTTATCCGTCAAGGCTTTGCTATCGGTGACACCCCATGAACGAAGTGTTGCCGCTTCCGCCCTGGTTACTAAGCAGGCTGCTGTCACTAAAGGTCCGAAGACGTCGCCTTTGCCCGATTCATCAGCACCGATCCAACAAGGCGTCCCGTCGGGACATAAATCCTGTCCTTTCATAATAACCGGCTTTTCTTTCTTCAAATTTTTTTTATCGGGCGTAATACGGTTTTCAGAGCACAGTATCTCCACTCTTTTCTTCAAATCGCCGGCCTTCCCCTGAACGACAAAAGAAATACCCTTTTTCCCGTTATATATGGCTATGTGTATGCATTCATTTCCCGAGCTTACAGTCAACTTCCACCCGTAATTGATAGCGTTTCCCGCAGTAACCTCAAACCCTTCAGCTTGTAAACGCTCGCGTGTACTTGCAATAACCTGAGCTAAAACACTGTCCATACGCATCCTCTTTCCGTGACCTATGTTTTGTCCGCAAACCCGGCCTCTTCCCAAGCTTTATAAAGGACTACGGCAACGGACGTAGCTAAATTCAACGATTCCGTATGACTCTTCATGGGTATGGTCAACGCCTGCCGGCAAGACTCCGCGCACGCTTGAGACAGACCGTTTCCCTCATTTCCGAAGGCGATGACAGTCGGTTGTCGCCAATCAACCTGAGTATACAGCTTATTCGCACCGAGCAAGGTTCCCGTCAAAATACGTTTTTTCTCGTCGCAAAAAGAACTTATCCGTTCAAGTGAAACATTCTGTACGACAGGAACCTTAAAAATGGCACCCATAGCGGAACGGACCGTCTTCCCGTTATATAAGTCCACGCAATCGGGACTTAAAAAAACAGCTCCTACATTGGCAGCAGCAGCCGTTCGCAAGATGGTTCCCAAATTTCCCGGGTCCTGTATGGCTTCTAAATATAGAATAGGTCGTTCATTTGCCACTTCCGGCAAGTTTTCGAAAGTATATTCAAAGAAAGGTAAAATCGCCGTAATTCCCTGAGACGAATGCGTTTCTTTCACCTTCTCATATATCCGGTCGGGCAACAAATACCACTCCCAGCCGACTTTCTCCGACTCGGCTTGAAGATTCTGAAGCTCCGGCCGCTCAGCGGCCTCGGCCGCTACCAAACAGATACCGTCCGTAATACCCGTATGTACCGCATCTTCTACAATGCGAAATCCTTCGGCAATAAGGCGCCGTTCTTCATATCTGTATTTTTTTTGCTGCAACCGTACAGCCAGCTTTACCAGACGATTGTCACGCGACGTAATTTCTTTCATCTTTTCTCCTGCCCTATAGTCAGTAAGGGGATGTGACAAAACGGATCGCCGCTTTGCTACATCCCCTATAATTAACGAGTTCTTATTTATTCGATTCTTGACGATTGGACTGAACCAGGCCTTCGCGATTTTGACGAACGCTTGCCAACGTTTTTTCCAACGTGGATTCAACGTACTGCAAAACTTGTCCGGCATAGGTTACAGAACTGTTTCGCAAATCTTCGGAAGAATGATTGGCATTTTGAATAATTTGGTTGGCATGTTCTTGTGACTGACGCACGATTTCGCTTTCTTCAGTCAATTTGGCAATATAATCCTTAGCCTGTGCTACCATACTATCTGCATGACGCTGTGCATCGGCAATGATTTTATCCCGTTCAGCCAAGACCTTACGTGCCTGTTCTACTTCATCAGGCATAGCCCCTTTCAATTCGTCCACAATAGACAATAACTCTTCTTCATCGACGACCTTTTTATTTGTAAAAGGCATCTTGGATGCATTCACTACAATACTTTCCAAATCTTCCAATAATTTTTCCGAGTTCATCTGATTCCACACCCCTATATCTGATATTTATCCTTGAACTTTTCTTTCAGGCGCTTAGCCGTGAAATCCGGGACGAGACCGTCCAGTTTGCCGCCGAAACAGGCGAGCTCCCGTATGCCCGAAGAGCTGAGATACGAATAGTTCGTATTCGACATAATAAATACGGTTTCCAAAGTCGGTTCCAACTGCTTCATTAACAGAGCACGCTGAAACTCGTATTCAAAATCCGTAACGGCCCGTAAACCGCGAATAATAACGGTAGCCCCTCGTTCAACGGCATATTCGTTCAAGAGGCCTTGGAAACTGACGACTTCAACATTGGGAATATGCCCTACGGCTTGCCGTAACAACTCTTCCCGTTCTTCCATAGAAAAAAGCGGGTGTTTACCGGGATTTGCAAAAATCGCGATAATAAGCTTATCTACTAACTTGGCACTGCGTTCAAAAACATCAACATGGCCGTTTGTCACAGGGTCGAAACTGCCCGGACAGATACCGATACGCAAAATTATTCCCCATTTCTACGTTTGACGATAAAAGAGATACGCGTTTCCTTCCCGTATTTCTTCTCCCGTACAACCGTGTATGACTCGCTCGGCATAATATCTTCACGAGCGGAGTGCTCCATAATAAGCAGGCCCGTGTCGGACAAGAGCCCGTAATTCATAACCGTTAAAATCGTCTCATTGACAAAGTCTTTATCATACGGCGGATCTGCAAAGATATAATCGAACGTTTGCCCTTCCAGATGTTGTAAGGCATTTTTATGATTCAAAGGCAATACCTTGCAACGCTCGGAGACTTTACATAATTCGGCATTTTTCTTAATGAGAGAAGCCGTGCGAACGTCGATAAAAACGCCTTCCGACGCACCGCGACTCATGGCTTCCAACCCCAAGGCACCGGTGCCGGCAAAAATATCCAACACGCGCTTTTCATAGAAAGATGAAGTTGCCAAAATATTAAAAAGACTCTCCCGCGTCCGATCCAATGTCGGTCGCGTCGCCATACCCTGCGGCGATTTCAGAATACGTCCCCGTGCACTGCCGGAGATAATCCTCACCATGACCACCTGCTTGTACATAATCAATTATACACGATTTTTTTCGTATATCAACCGAATTTAACCGATTGCTCGACCTTCCGTAAACTTACTTTTTCTCAATCCGTTCAACCTTCAATTCCTTGCCTTGTAACAACCGAATGAGATTATCCTTATGCCTTACAATGACAATAAGTGCCGCTACGGTCCCGAAAATAAAAACGGGCCAAGGTTCCTTGAAATACCACATCGTCAAGGGTACAAGCAAGGCCGCCGCTACCGAACCGAGAGACACCAGTCGAGTCAAGCCGACGATAACGCACCAGACGAAAAAAACAATGGCCGTCTCAACAGGAGCCAGATACAAAATAATACCCAGGCCCGTAGCCACGCCTTTACCGCCCTTAAAGTGTAAAAATACAGATGCCGAATGTCCGATAAGAGCCAATAATCCGCCCATAATCATACAGTATACGGTAAGTGCGGGATCATAAATATTTCCGGCCGTTTGACCGAGATATACGCCCAGAACCCCCTTACCTACATCGGCTATGAGTACACATAACCCGGCGGGAGCTCCCAAGACACGATACGCATTGGTAGCTCCTATATTCTTACTGCCGTAGTCTCGTAAATCCGTATTGAAAAATACCCGCCCTACAATGAGTCCGCTGGGAACGGAACCGATGACATAGGCAACTAAAAGTAGTAAAAAAGGATACACTATTCATCCTCTCCTTTTTTGCCGCGCGTAATAATCCTCACAGGCGTACCTTCAAAGCCGAAGGTTTCGCGCAGTCGGTTTTCTATATACCGTTTGTACGAAAAGTGGAGCAAAGCCGGATCGTTGACAAACAGAACAAAGGTCGGCGGCGCTACGGAGGCTTGAGTTAAATAATAAATTTTCAACGGTCGGCCACCCTTGGTAGGCGGTGGGTTGGTAAGTTGAGCATCGGCCATGAGCTCGTTTAAGATACTCGTCGATACACGCATGTGCTGCTGTTCCGAAACGTATTTAACCAAATCGGCCAGTCGATCCACACGTTGGTGCGTAAGAGCCGAGGCATAGAGAACGGGAGCATATTGCAAAAAGGCCAACTCGCGGCGTATATCTTCCGTATAGCGCAAGGATGTCTTACTATCCTTGGTTACCAGGTCCCACTTATTGACAATAATAATACAGCCCTTACCTGACTCATGAATATAGCCGGCAATCTTCTTATCCTGTTCCGTTACGCCTTCTACACCGTCCAAGACGAGAACGGCCACGTCGGAACGGTCAATAGCCCGCAAGGCGCGAACAACACTGTATCGTTCTACAGGTAAGTCGATTTTTCCCTTACGCCGCATCCCTGCCGTATCGATTAAAACGAATTCCGTACCGTCATGTTTCCAATGTGTATCAATTGAATCACGAGTCGTTCCGGCCATATCGCTGACAATGACTCGTTCTTTTCCGAGAAGAGCGTTGGTCAATGACGATTTACCTACATTGGGACGACCTACGAGGGCAATATGGACGACACTTTCGTCGTCTTCCTGCACGGGGACCTCTTTAATATGGCTGAGCACCTCATCCAGCAAATCACCGAGATTCATAAGGTTAACAGCCGAAACACCGATAGGGTCACCCAAGCCGAGTCCGTAAAATTCGTAAATATTAACTTCCTGTTCTACACTGTCAATTTTATTGACAACAAGAATGACCGGTTTTCCCGACGCTCTCAACATAGCCGCAATTTCCTGGTCCTGCGGCTGGATACCGGTCTTACCGTCAACAACATATAAGATTACATCCGCCTCATGAATAGCCAGTTCGGCCTGATAACGCATGGACGTGAAAATATTGTTGTCCGAGTCGACAAATTCGATGCCGCCCGTATCAATGAGTGTAAATTCCCTACCGAGCCATTCTGCATCGAAATAAATACGATCGCGAGTTACTCCGGGTAAGTCTTCTACAATAGAAATACGTTTTTTGACAATGGCGTTAAAAAGCGTCGATTTTCCTACGTTAGGCCGTCCGACGACGGCTACCAAAGGTTTATACATATGCTTATCCTCTATTCATCATATTGTGCAGGCCAATGATAGAGTAACTCCTTTAACTGAGGAGCAAACTCACTGACCTCGACAGGCACGCCGACAGATGCCGAAAATTCTTTTAACGTGATGTCGTCCAAGAAAATATCTTCGCCCTTACGCAATGCCGTTCCGGGCACAATCAGACCGTCATACGTTCCGTCCAATTCCTTAAAAGCCCGTTCCATATCTTGAGCCGTCAGTAAGCCGGCCACATTAATTTGCGTGCCGAAATAATGATTTTCTACGGCAATCACATGAATGGTCAGATTCTCTACCGATACTTCAGCAATCAGCTCTTTTAAGAAATCATATGCCAAGGTCCCCGTAAAAAGAGCCAGCTTCAAAGGCTTATCATATGACTTTCGAACTTCACCCTTCCAACCGTGCCACTCCTGTTCAAAAAAGCGGAGCATGCCTACGCCGTCTTCTATCTGCCCGTATCCGTCATAATATTCATTGTCCGGCACGGGAACCGAGGCTTTCAAAAAGAATTCGTCAGCCAAATATACAAAACTGCCGCGACCGTCTTTGCGTCCCTGATCTATAAACGGGCGAGATCGCTTAATAATATCGGCGGCAATTCCAGGCGTAACAGGTTGTAATTCTTCACAGTCCATACGAAACTTCGTAGTTCCCAACGGCACGACGGCTACGCCGAGAATATTCGATCCCAATCCGGACAGATCCGTCAAAGTCTTCGTGAACTCGTCGCCGTCATTATACCCCGGAACGAGGACGATTTGGCAATACAAGTCTATATCATTATCCGTCAAACGACGCAGTCTTTCAAGAATATCGCCCGTCTTTTCTTGGCGCATCATCTTTTTGCGCAACTCTCCGTTCGTCGTATGAACGGATACGTGTAAAGGCGATAAATGGAATTGTACAATGCGTCGCAAGTCGTCTTCCGTCATATTGGACAAGGTGATAAAACTGCCCGTCAAAAAGGACATGCGATAGTCGTCGTCTTTCACGTATAAGGACGGTCTCATTCCTTTGGGCATTTGCGCAATAAAACAAAATATACAATTATTATGGCACTGTCGAATATGGTCGAATACGGCCGACTCCATCGTAATGCCGATGTCTTCACCAAATCTCTTTTGGAAATAACACTCTTTCAGCGTGTCGCCTTCTTTTACGACAAGACGCACTTCTTCATCGGCAAGAGCAAAGTTGAGATCAATCAGATCCTCCACCTTTTGTCCGTTAACGGAAACAATTGTATCGCCTACGTGCAACCCCTGACGTTGTGCCTGACTGCCTTCTTCAATAGCGGCAATGACGGCCTTTGTCTCTTGCTTTTCCATACAATCCCCCAGATACGAAAAAGAGGGTAATCGTACAGCCGATTACCCTCCAGCTTCGTTATTAGTTTTCTTCTACAGCATCTCCGATAGTGCCGTTTTCAGTTTCCTGATGGTTTTCCAGATAGTCGTTAATTTCACGAGCCGTTTCATCTGCTTCGATGGCAACAACGCTCAAGGAAATTTTCTTCTTATCCGTATCGATACCGATAATCTTTACATCCAGCACATCGCCGACTGCAATCAAATCTTTAACAACGGCTCCGCGTTTATCCGTCAGTTCCGAAACATGGAGAAGGCCTTGCAATTCCGGGTCAATGGCAAGAATAGCACCGAAGGGTAACAACTTCTTAACTTCCCCTTTAACCACATCGCCCACTTCGAATTTTTCAACAGCCGCAATCCAGGGGTTCTTCTGCAAAGCTTTCATAGAAAGAGAAATACGGTTGCGTTCTTCGTCGAATTTCTGAACGAGAACTTCCACTTTTTCGCCTACTTCCAACACATCTTCTACGGCATTAATACGTTTCCACGAAATATCGGAAATGTGGAGTAACCCTTCTACACCGCCCAAGTCGATAAATGCACCGTAGGGCATAATTTTAACAACCGTACCTTCTACAACCGAACCTTCTTCAATGGTTTTCAATACTTCAGCACGTTTCTTTTCTCTCTCTACTTCAAGAACGGCCTTACGGGAAAGGACGAGACGATTTTTGTGTTCATCCATATCGATAACCTTAACCGTAAAGGTTTCGCCTACAAGGTAGTCCAGGGACTTAACAAAACGAACATCACCTTGCGAAAGGGGAATAAAGCCGCGCAACGATTTGATAGCTACGACAAGGCCGGCTTTGTTCGTTTCTTTACCTACGCATTCGACAAGTTCATCCGCTTCAAATGCGGCACGTACTTCTTTCCAATCTTCGACTTTCTTCATGCGTACGAGAGATACGACAATCGATCCTTCTTCTTTGATGTTGTTAGCAATTTCTACAGTCAGTTCTTGCCCGACTTGAACGAAATCGCTCGCCTTTTCGGGAGCCGGAACAGCCATTTCCTTCTTAGGCAAAACGGCTTCGGCTTTCGTACCGATGGAAACATAGGCCGCATCATCATTCACAGAAATAACCGTACCGGTTACCACGTCGCCCTTCTTAGGATTTTCTTCGTAGTCGTACTGATCCAATAACTCTTCACTCATTACCTCTGTGCCTTCAGCTTGCAAATCTTCCATCATCTTAACAACCTCCTGTATTATCCAATCCGGTGTTGAAGCACCGGCAGTAACGCCAATGTCGCTCATACCTCGAAAATCAGCCACATTCAATTCGGACGCCGTTTCGACATGATATGTAGGACACCCTTGTTCGGCACACACCTGTGCTAACCGGCCAGTATTGGCACTGTTTTTGCCGCCGATAACGATCATGGCATCCACTTTTTTCGCCAATTCGACAGCCGCCTCCTGCCGCTGCCGCGTAGCCGTGCAAATAGTCATGTACACATCCAAGTCATCCGTCTTCTCGGCCAAGACAGACTCTATCTGTTTAAACCGCGACTGAGAAAACGTTGTCTGCACTACAACTCCCATATGCTCACAATAGGGAATTTCTTTCGCTTCTTCAACCTTATCTATAATAATAGCACGATTGCACCCCCATTGTGAAATGCTAATTACTTCAGGATGGTCCTTTTCGCCTACTATTATCAATGCTTTTTTATCATTTATGACTTTTCGGGCATCTTGTTGTGCTTTTTTTACATGAGGGCATGTCGCGTCTACTACATCGAGATGCTTGGCTTCCGCTTCTTCATAAACGTAAGGTCCGACACCGTGTGACCTGATGAGGACTTTCGAACCGTCTGCCACATCTTGCAAACTGTCCACCGGAGAAACACCTCTTGCGCTGAGAGAATCTACCAATTGCGGATTGTGTATTATTGGCCCCAGGGTATGTGTTCCTTTTTCAGCTGTCGATGCCAATTCTACGGCTCGTCTGACGCCGTAACAAAAGCCGCAAGCTTCGGCTATATGCACTCTCATCGGGCTTCGCCCCCGTATTCCTCCAAAAGAGCGGCTACGGAATTACGTACGGTTTCAGTCAATGCCGCTACGTCATCCTTATTCGATGCATCTCCTTCAGGCATTATGAGTTCTCCGAATGCCACACACACGGGTCCGCTTTTTTTCGGCAAGGTACGAGAATTGGTAATGGCTGCCGGTAAGATAGGTGCCTTGGCTCGCAAAGCCATGGCCGCCATCCCTTCATGGAAACGTCCGAGTTTTCCCGAATTTTGAGTCGTTCCTTCAGGATAAATGCCGAGTACATGTCCGTCCCGAAGTACACGCATGGCCTCGATAATAGCCTTTCGATCCAAATGACCGCGACGTACGGGAAAGGTATGGACATATCTCAGAAAGCGTCCCATAAGAGGATTTTTAAACAATTCTTCCTTGGCCATAAAATGAATAAGTCTTGTACTCATGGCGGTTCCCAGCAAGGGCGGGTCAAAATAACTCGCATGGTTAGCCGCTACAATAAAAGCCCCTTCTTTAGGAATACGTTCACGGCCGTATACCTTCATGCGAAACAAGCCGTACGTAATAATATTAAAAATATGTCGTATTACGGAGTACCAGAAAGCTTTCATATTTCCCTTTCCTTTATGAGTTTATATAAAAGATCGGCCGTTTCTTCGGCCGTCAACCGGCTGTTGTCCACATGTACCGCATCATCGGCTTCGCGCAGGGGTGAAACACGGCGTTCACTGTCGGCCTTGTCACGTGCCGCAATATCGGCCTTGACCTTTTCAAGCGGTACGTTTTCACCCTTTTCCGCCAACTGAACACAACGTCTTGCCGCACGAGCTTCAACGGAAGCCGTTAAAAAAACCTTGAGCTCCGCCTTCGGCAAAACGACGGTTCCGATGTCCCTTCCGTCTAAAATGACACCGCCGCGGGCGGCAATCTGCCGCTGTAAATCCACCAGCTTTTCTCTTACGGCCGGCAAGGCCGCTACCGCCGATACATGTCCGGTCACCTCGGCACTGCGAATAGGTGCCGTTACATCCGTGCCGTTTACAAATACTCGATCCGTTTCGCCCGGCTCCATATGTATATCTGTCGTATTGATAAGGCTCTTTAAAGCTTTTTCATCCGTCAAATCGACGTTGGCCTGTAAGACGGCCCATGTCAAAGCTCTGTACATAGCACCCGTATCCAAATATAAGTATCCCGCCCGCTTGGCTACTGCTTTGGCAACACTGCTCTTACCCGCCCCTGCCGGACCGTCTATGGCGACACTGATTTTTTTCATTTCCTATTCACTCCCTCCGGCCGCTTCTACGCCGGCTGCATAACCGGTAGAAAAAGCGGCCTGCAGATTATATCCGCCCGTATAAGCATCAATATCCGTAACTTCTCCGGCAAAATATATATTGGGAACTATCTTGGATTCCATCGTTTTAGGATTGATTTCCCTGACCGACACACCGCCGGCCGTCACGATAGCTTCCGCCAAGGGTCGTACCCCCGTAACGGTAAGTTGCAAATTTTGCAAAGCCTGAACAATCCGTAAACGAGCCGCTGCTGACAGGGTGTGAACCGGTACATCCGCCGCCACTTCCGCCTGGCGTAAAACAGCGGGAATCAGCCGTTTCGGCAATAAATCCTTCATGGCGTTTTCCGCCTGTTTACGGTCGTACAACTCAAAATCTCTCTCCAACCGCTTATACAATTTTTCTTCCGATAAGGCCGGCTTTAAATTAATAACGACTTCCATAGGATAAACGGCTTTTTTACTGTGAACGGCCGCCGTACTGAGCATTAAAACGGCGGGGCCGGATATACCGAAGTGAGTAAAGAGCATTTCTCCGAAACGGGATGCGATTTTCTTCTTCCCCTTCCACAGGGTAACATCTACATTTTTCAATGCCAGACCTGTCAGTTCATGTACCCATGTATCGGGCGAAACGAAGGGTATAAGCGAAGGTCTAGGTTCCTGAATCGTGTGTCCCAGACCGGCCGCAAAAGTATAACCGTCCCCGGTAGACCCCGTAACGGGATAAGACATACCGCCCGTAGCGATAATAAGTTTATCAAAAAAATACCGGCCTTTAGCGGTAGTGATACGGGTGCGACCGTCATGAACGGCTACAGCCGTAACACCTTCTTCTAAATGTAAGTGTACACCGAAGTCCTTCAATTTAAAATACAGGAGTTTGCGTACTTCTACGGCACTGTCCGATTGAGGAAATACGCGACCGCCCCTTTCCACCTTGGTTTCCAGGCCCCACGAATGAAGGCATTCCAGTAAATCTTCATTCGTAAAACGTTGGTAAACGCTGTACAAAAACTTACCGTTTCCCGGCGTAGAACCTATAAAGTCGGTAATAGGAGCCGCATTCGTCAAGTTACAGCGGCCCTTGCCCGTAATCCCCATTTTTTTTCCCACAATATTGTTTTTTTCAAACAATGATACGTCGGCACCCGCCTCGGCAGCTGCCAGAGCCGCCATAATCCCGGCTGCGCCGGCACCGATAATTCCTACGGAATTCATAAATAATCCCCTTATTTATACTTATATAATCCGGCCACTTCTTCACGTGTCAGACGGCGGTAAGCACCGCGTTTGACCCCGCTGAGCGTAAGGAAAGCATATTGTGTGCGCCGCAAATTATGTACCTGGAAACCGAAGTATTCGAACATACGTCGAACCTGTCGATTCCGCCCTTCATGAATGGTAATTTCAACTTCCGTTATATTCGTCGCCCCGTCATACCCTACATAGACAACAACTGCCGGAGCCGTCATTCCGTCTTTCAAGGGTACTCCTTGTGCAAGCTTTTCCAATACGGCATCCGTAATCCGTCCTTTAATGCGTACATTGTATGTCTTGTCTACCAACTTACTGGGGTGCATCAGAATATTGGCCAAGGCGCCGTCATTGGTCATTATCAGTAACCCTTCCGTGTTCTGATCGAGTCTACCTACAGGGTAAATACGGTCTTTTACGTTCTTAAAATAGTCCATAACCGTATTTCTTTCTCTATCGTCTTTAACCGTTGTCAGAACCCCTTTGGGCTTATTAAAAAGATAATATTGCTTAGCCGGCTTTTCCAGTCGTTTCCCGTCTACGACAATAATATCCTTTTGCAAGTCCACCTTGACGCCCGGCGTTTTTACAATCACACCATTTACGCGTACACGACCGGCTGCTATCATCTCTTCCGACGCTCTTCGCGAAGCGACCCCGCAATTACTCATTATCTTTTGTAAGCGTTCTGTCATCATGTTCCTCCTCATCCGGCGGCAAGGCCCCGGACTCCGTAATCTCCCCTTCAGGTTCTACCTCTTTCGGCATGCGTTCCGCCAAATCATCGACAGAGTCGATACCCAAACATTCCAGAAAATAAGGAGACGTGCCGTATAAAATCGGCCGACCGGGACTGTCTTTTCTCCCTAAATCGACAATCAGATTCTGTTGTAACAAGGCGGAAATCAATCGTTCCGATGAAACCCCTCGTATCTTCTCTACATCCGCCCGCGTCACCGGCTGTTTAAAGGCGATAATAGCCAATACTTCCATAGCCATGGCCGACAAAGTATCGATTTTTTCCCTTTCCCAGTGGAGAAACTCATACAAGTCCTTGCGCGTCGCCAACTGATAACCGCCACCGACACGTAAGAGAACCAGGGCACCTGCGGTGGCCGCCAGTCTCTCTTCAAGAACTTCCGCTGCCGTCTCGATCCGGTCATTGGACCACCCCGTGTGCTTATTTAAAGCCGCAATGCTCATAGGGCCGCCACTTAAAAAAAGGAGTCCCTCCAACAAAACGTCGTCATTAACGGATGTACTGTAAGGCAAGTGCGTTTCCTTCCTCTCCTGCCGAGACGGTACGACACCGACCGGTCTTTAACAATTCAAGTACGGCCAAAAACGTAATGACCAATTCCAACCGACTTTCACACCGGCTGAACACGGTAGTCACGGCCGCAGGGTCGCCTACTTCTTGCAAATAATCGACAACACGATTCATACATTCATCGACACTGTATATTTCTCTTTCAATTCGCACCGGCTTTGCTGCCGCTTCCTTATCCGCTACGGCCTTGCAAATCGTTTGAAAAGCACGAAAAAGAGCTTCTTTTTCAAGGGTTCCCGAAAATTTCGGTTCGTATGCAAAGGGCGTCCTTTTTCGACTGAGCATAAGGCTTCTTTCTTCCCACAACTTGGCCATAACGGAGGAAGCTTCCTTCATGCGCTTATACTCAAGAAGTTGTCGTACCAATATTTCTTCCGGATCGTCCCCTTCTTCCTCTGCTTCCGTCGCCTTGACCTTCGGTAAAAGGCGTCGCGATTTGATTTGCAACAACGTGGCGGCCATGAGAAAAAATTTGCTGCCGTAGTTGACATCAAAGAAATCAATTTGTGCTACATATTCATTAAACTGGTCGGCTATTTCCGCAACGGGAATATGATAAATATCGACTTTATTCTTTTCAATCAAATACAATAACAAATCTAAAGGACCTTCAAAGTCCGATACCTTATAGCGATATTCTTCCACAACACTCTTCCTTGCTCATATGCTCAAACAACTTAAAAAGAGTGCAACAGAATGGAAATCTCATCCTGTTACACTCCTTCCGATGCAAAAAGATAGCCGGTCCGGAAATATCCGGACCGGCTGTCTTTCGCTTCCTTATTGGTGCCGGGGACCGGAATCGAACCGGTACGGATATTGCTATCCGACGGATTTTAAGTCCGTTGCGTCTGCCAGTTCCGCCACCTCGGCATGACAAACTTTAGAAGCTTATGGAGGCGGCACCCAGAATCGAACTGGGGATGAAGGTTTTGCAGACCTCTGCCTTACCGCTTGGCTATGCCGCCGTATATGGAGCGGAAAACGAGGCTCGAACTCGCGACCCCCACCTTGGCAAGGTGGTGCTCTACCACTGAGCTACTTCCGCATATGTGGTGCTCAGGGACGGAATTGAACCGCCGACACGGGGATTTTCAGTCCCCTGCTCTACCGACTGAGCTACCTGAGCAAAAATGGCGACCTCGATCGGATTTGAACCGACGATCTTCGCCGTGACAGGGCGACATGTTAACCGCTACACCACGAGGCCGTATATCGTTCGGAATCGGTAAACAGTCCGAACAAAAAGAATTATAGCATGAAGGCTTTTATTTGGCAATAGTTTTTGCCCATGAATCTTTCAACGAGTTTATCTCCCCCATTGTTTTTATTATATACTATAAATCATTATTTTATAAATTAACTTGTCCCCTAAAATACCTTTATATTATCTGTTATACCTTTTCGATACCTGTTATAATAAACACATGTATTTTCTGAATGAATGGGCTGTAATCTTTCACCACGCCCAATCCGAATAAATCGACAAAGGGGCTTTTCTTATGAAAATTATCGATATCTTAAAAAATAAACGAGTAACATTGTCTTTTGAAGTATTTCCTCCCAAAACAGCCGATGACGTCCCGACAGCCTTGGCGGCCGCCGAAGCTATTGCCGCATTGCATCCCGATTTTATGTCCGTTACCTACGGGGCCGGCGGCGGCACGTCTGATTTTACGGTACACATCGCTTCAGCCGTCAAAAAGACTTACGGTGTGGAAGTAATGCCGCATCTCACCTGCCTGTCCAGTACGAAGGAAAAGGTAACCGAAACCTTGCAAGACTATAAAGAAGCGGGCTTTGAAACAATTATGGCTTTGCGCGGTGACGTTCCCGCCGACGGTACGAGAAAAAACGACTTTGAACATGCTACGGATTTAATGAAGCAGATCAAAAGCTTCGACTCCTCTATGACTCTGGGCGGTGCCTGCTATCCTGAAGGCCATCCCGAATCGCCTTCCTTGGCAGCCGATATTGAAAATATAAGAAGCAAAGTAGATGCGGGAGCGCAGTTCTTGTCTACACAAATGTTTTTTGACAATTCCCTTTTCTACTCCTACCTCAACAGACTCCATGCCGCCGGCATAGACGTACCTGTTTTGGCAGGTATTATGCCTATTACAAACAAACGCATTCTGACCCGATCTCTTGCTATGTCCGGTACCGCTGTCCCTGCCCGTTACATTGCCATGGTCGATGCCTACGGAGATTCTCCAGAAGCTATGAAACAGGCCGGCATTGCCTATGCTACGGAACAAATTCTGGACCTGTATGCTAACGGCGTCAGAAACGTTCATGTTTTTGCCATGAACAAACCGGACGTGGCCAAGGCTATTTCTGAAAATATTCGCCCTGTTCTCGATTACTTGAATTCTAAATAAGGATTGAAGAATTTATGGTTACATTACGACGAAAAGAAATTTATCGCTACCTCGGCTTTCGTAATACACAACCTCCTGAAGATATAGTGCAACGGGTGGAAATCTGTGTGGAGGAAATGGAACGAGCCGCGGTTTTTCGCACTACACATAAACGCTTTCCCGTCACGATAACGGCACCGAATACGGTAGAAACGGCCGGTCTTACGATTTACTCCAAACATTTGTATAAGAACCTTAGCGGCTGCGACTATGTATACCTTTTTGCCGCTACAGTCGGCATCGGCATCGACCGCCTCATTAAGCGGGGCGAAGTGGGCGGCATGATTGATGCCCTCATCTACCAGGCTGCCGGTGCGGAAATGATAGAAGCTTACGTAGACGAGCTGAATACGAAGCTGAAAATTCAGGCTGCGGCGGAGGGCTACAAACTTCGTCCTCGCTTCTCGCCGGGCTACGGAGACCTGCCCATAGACTTGCAGCGCGACTTTTCACGCATTCTGCAACTTCCCAAGACCTGCGGCATAACCTTGACGAACACTCTTCTCATGGTGCCGTCCAAATCGGTTACAGCCTTTATAGGCTGTACGAAAGAAACACCCGTAAAGGACGAATCCGTATACTTAGCCGACGTAGTTAATCCTTGGGAAGCTACGAGACCCGGAGCCGGCGTATCAACACAAGAAACTGAAAATACGAATGTCGAAAAATGCCGCTTTTGCACAAAAGGTGACTGTGAATTCCGACTCTAACATGAAATTAACCTGTTTAGGAGAATTATAAATGAGACAAGATTTAAGAAAACGCCTCGGCAAGGAACGTCTGTTCTTCGACGGCGGGACCGGTTCTCTCTTACAAGCCGCCGGTCTCAAACCCGGTGAATTGCCTGAAACGTGGAACTTAACCCGCGCCGATGTCATTATAGACTTACACAAACAATACTTGGATTCAGGCTGTCATATTTTTAACACGAATACCTTTGGCGCCAATCGCCTGAAATACCCGGATAATCTGGACGATATCGTTACGGCTTCTATCCGTCTGGCAAAGGAAGCTCGCCGCCTTGCTAATCGCGAAGATGATGCCTATGTAGCCCTTGACATCGGTCCTACGGGAAAACTTCTCGAACCGATGGGGGATCTGCCTTTTGAAGAAGCTGTAGATATTTTTGCCGACTTGGTTAAAATAGGCGTTCGCGAAGAAGCCGACCTCATCCTGATTGAAACGATGAATGACTCGTACGAAGCCAAGGCCGCCTTACTGGCTGCCAAAGAAAACAGTGACCTGCCAGTCCTTTTAACCTGCGTCTTTGATGAAGGCGGCAAGATGCTCACCGGCGGGACGCCCGAATCGATGGTCGCCATGGCGGAAGGACTTGGGGTAGACGGCATCGGTACGAACTGTTCCCTAGGTCCTGCAGCTATGCTTTCTACCGTAAAAAGGTTTGTAGCCGCCGCTTCCGTCCCCGTCCTCGTCAATCCCAATGCGGGCTTACCCGAATCAATTGACGGTCAAACGGTTTATAACGTCGATGCTCATGAGTTTGCCAAAGAAATGAAAGACATTGTCGAAGCGGGTGCACACGCCGTCGGCGGTTGTTGCGGTACGACACCCGAATACATTCAAGCCCTTATCACTGAAGTGGAGGATATTCCTTTCATACCGCCCGCTCCTAAGCATAAAACAGTCATTTCTTCTTTTTCACGCACAGCCCTCATCGGCGATGAGGCTCAACCTCTGATTATCGGTGAACGCATCAATCCGACAGGCAAAAAGAGCTTCAAACAGGCTCTGATTGATCACGACATCGACTATATTATCTCTCAAGGTTTGGAACAGGAAAAAGCGGGTGCCCATGCACTGGACGTCAACGTCGGTTCTCCCGAAGTAGACGAAGTGGAACTCATTCAGGAAGTGGTAGGTAAACTCCAGTCCATTCTGCCCTTGCCCTTACAAATCGATACATCTAATGTAGAAGCCATGGAAAAGGCCCTGCGCATGTATAACGGTAAAGCTCTGATTAACTCCGTCAACGGCAAGGAAGAAACGATGGAAGCCGTCTTTCCGCTTGTCAAGAAATACGGTGGCGTCGTCATCGGCTTAGCCCTCGACGAAGACGGCATTGCCGATACGGCAGACGGCCGCGTAGCCGTAGCCCGTAAAATCTATGAACGTGCCGCCGACTACGGTATTGCCAAAGAGAGCGTCATTATTGACGGCCTCTGCATGACCGTTTCGGCAGACCCCGAATCGGCTCTTGTTACCTTGGAAACCATTCGCCGCATTCACGACGAATTGGGCGGAAACACCATCCTCGGGGTTTCCAATATTTCCTTCGGCTTACCGGCCCGTGAACTCATAAACTCCTACTTCTTTGCCATGGCCCTGCAAGCCGGTCTTTCATCGGCTATTATTAACCCGAATAACAAAGCTATGATGCAAGCTTATCGTACCTATTGTGCTTTATCGGGCAAGGATACGAACTTTACAAACTTCATTACGGCTTATCAAAATTACGAAACACCGGACAAGCGGGTGCAAAAAGCCGTGGATGACTATAAACGCAAAGTCTTAAGCGCCCTCGATTTGGACGGTGCCGACCTGTCTCACATAGGAAATGTAAAAAAAGAAACGGACACCCCTTCCGCTCCTGACGCAACGAAAGACGAAACTTACGGTAACAAGTTGATGGAAGCCGTAGAGCGCGGCATGGCCGGCCCTGCAGCCGAAGCAACGCACAACGCGCTTTTGACACGAAATGCCTTGGACATCATTAATGAAGACCTCGTTCCCGCCCTCGACAACGTAGGGCAAGGCTTTGAAAAAGGAACCCTCTTTCTGCCTCAGCTTTTAATGGCTGCCGAAGCGGCCAAGGCCGCCTTTGCCGTCGTAAAAGAAGCGTTAACGGATGCACCTCAAGAAACAAAGGGCAAGGTCATCTTGGCTACCGTTAAGGGCGATATTCACGACATTGGCAAGAATATTGTCAAAGTCCTTTTAGAAAACTACGGTTATCAGGCTGTAGATTTGGGACGTGACGTAGATCCTGAAACAATCGTCGAAACGGCGGTGAAAGATGACATTCGCCTGGTCGGACTGTCGGCCCTCATGACGACGACAGTCGTCAACATGGAAGAAACCATCCGCCTCTTACGAGAAAAAAAGCCCGATTGCAAAGTCATTGTCGGTGGGGCCGTCATGACCAAGCAATACGCCGATTCCATCGGTGCCGACTGCTACGGAAAAGACGCCATGAGCACCGTTCGCTACGCCGACGAACTTTTGGAACAGGGATTGATGTAAGATCCGTAAAAACTTGAAATATTCTGAATATCTGCTAAACTGTTAAAAGATGAATCACCGTTCAGTCAAATCGGACACGGGGAATTGCACCCCATTTGCCGTACACTGAGCGGTGATTTTTTGGTTTATACCCTTATCCTCTATTCCCTTATCACCTTCGCTGAAATAAATCCATATTGTTTAAGCATACACAGCTTATTGTTTTGAATAATGAATCTACTTTATGTTACGACTTTCTTAATCTATTTTTGAAAGGTCGTACATAAACGATGCGAAAAATCATAATAGCCTTATTGTTCCTATTTTCCTGTTCAGTAATGCCCGTTTTAGCTGTCAATTGGTATTATGTGGGCACTAATAGTTCCGGTAGCGCCTTTTATATAGACAATTCATCTATAATAAAACGGACGCAATAGTTTGGTCCGAAAGAGTATCACCTGACGGTACCTCTGCACTTTCTCAAGCATACATGACACGTACGTATCCTTCCGTTACACTCTTAGCTTTTGTTAACTACAATACTTCCGGAAAAGTATCAAATAGCGGAGCTGTTCCCAATTATGCACAAAAAAAGATGCCTATTCCTCCCGGATCGATATTTGATAGCATTTGGCACCTCATTTGGTCCTACTAACATATAACACAAAAAGGAGAGCCTCACGGCTCTCCTTTTTCATTTCACTATTCACTTATTAGAACTTGTAGCCCATGCCTACTTGCCAACCCTTAACATCATTGTCGTAGTTGTTTACGTCAATGTCGTCACGACGATATTTAACATGTGCATCCAAGTTTTCGTTGAAGTTGTAGCCTACGCCGACTTCGTACGTATTCACATCATCACCGATACCTACGGAACCGAAAGCCGTAACCTTATCAGCTACGGGAACCTGTCCTTCCAAGCCGATTTGTCCGCCGTAATCATGGTCTCTGTGACCGGCCATCTTCGTATTGACACGAGTTACGCCGCCGAAAGCGGAGATGTACGGGTTAATATGGTAAATACCTCTAACGGCATGTTCGTTTACACGGTCACCGTTATGGCTTGCTTTCGTATTGTTGTTATCGTACTGCAAGTCTACCTTGTCATTCAAGACATAGGTTACGTCGCCGCCGGAAAAATGAGTCTTTGCATCTCGATGACCCATTTTCTGATCAAAACCGTAGTTTACATCGATTTTAAGATCGCCCTGTTGGCGGTTCTGAACGGGAGTACCTGCTGCATATACCATGGCACCGGCCGATACGAGAGTAGCCAGCAAGGCCGCTGTAATTACCTTTTTCATAATTCTGCACCTCCAAAAAATCAAGTACACTTATATAATCTAAGTGACATTACCTGTATTATACGGGATTTCTCCGAAAACTTCAATTATCGGTATGAACACAAGATTGTCTCAGCCGCTTCTACAACCTGTTTCACTGTAATAACACTGATGCCTTTATACTTTCCTTCGCGGATAATTTTTTTCATGCTTTTTCCCGTTACATATTCTTGTGTCGACTCAAGAACGACAGCCTTATCCGTATAAGGACCGTAAAACTTGGGATTACTTGGTCCGTATAGAGCTACAACGGGAACTTTGCGAGCTACGGCTACGTGCATGGGACCGCTGTCATTGGTAATAAAAAGATTGCACTGTCCTACAGCTGCCGCCAATTCACCGATAGAGAATTTTCCTGTCCCTACGAGAGCCTGTGATTCCATTAAGGATACGGCCTCATGAACCATATCCACATCCGTCGGCCCGCCGAAAAACACGCACGTATACCCCTGTAAGGCAAAATAATCGGCTACAGCGGCAAAACGTTTCGGCGGCCAACGCTTTTGTTCAACGGCACTGCCGATATTAAAGCCTATGAGCGGCGTATCTGCTTCTATTCCGTGGCTGACATAAAAAGTCTCGGCCTTCTTTTCCCAATCGGGACAGGTAAAAAACTCCAGCCCTTCATTTTCCGTATCCGTCACGCCCAATTGTTTCAACACATCTATGTACATGTCGGCTGCATGCAAATGCAGTCGATCCAGCCGCGTATATTTCGTCATAAAAGGTCGAAACAAAAAATGACTCATGCCGACAAATTCCTTAGCCCCTACGGCAGTGGCTAAAAAAGACGTCCGTTCGTTGGGATGCAGGTTAATGAGTAAATCATAGTCTTTGCCGTGCAACTTTCTGCCGATTCTCCATAAGGCACCGACGGAATTGTCGGCCCCCTTCTTATCCACTTCTACCAGTTCATCAATATTGGGATTATAGCGTACCGTATCGGCTACCTTTTTATCAACGACCAAGGTAATCTTCGAACCCTGTGCATTCTTACGTAGAACATGCAAAAAGGGCGTGATCAAAATAACATCGCCCAGATGCATCAAATAAGTAACGATAATTCGTTTATTAGTTAAGTCGATCATTGCGTTTCTCCATAACCTCTTCATAGGTCTGCCAAACGGAATCAACTGTAATGGCTTTCATACATTCAGGGTCATCCGTCACAGGATGCTCCGTCGTAGCCGTCGATGTGGGCGAAACAACGAGATGGATGTAATCACCGTTTTTACCGCCGTAAGGCCCGGTCCTCTCGGGACTGGTAGGTCCGAAGAGAGCTATCAGTTCTTTCTTTAAAGCATTGGCAATGTGTAAGGGTCCCGTGTCAACACTGACAAAAAGGGTTGCTCCTTCAATATAAGCCGTCAGTTCTTTCAAGCTCGTATATCCGATTTTATTGATAACGTAATCGCCCGCTTCCTTGCAGTAGAAACATACGCCGTCGTATATAAGTCGGCCTTTTTCCTCGTCATCGGCACTTCCGAGAAGTACCGTATACATACCGCTATAGGCTACGCGAGCAACAAAATTCGCCCAATAATCTACAGGCCACTCCTTAACAGCTCGGCGCGTTCCCGGCACTACGACGATGTAAGGCTTGCCGCCCGTAAGAGTCGCTAATTTTGCGGCAACTTCAACTCGTTCTTTTTCAATGGAAGCCAGGGGAAACTCAACATCATTGACCGCCCCGCCGAGACAACGGACCACATCGAGATATCGCTCAATAACGTGGTCATATGCATGAGGTCCTTTAAGTCCTTTGCTGATAAGACAACTTCCTTCACGCATTTCCCAATAACCGACCTTTTTACGGGCTCCGCTGTTAAAGGCCACAATTGCACTTTTAGCAAGGCCTTGCAAATCAATGGATAAATCGAAGTGGTAAGCATGCAAGGTCTTTCTCAATTCAAACCAATAGGAGAGTTTTTTCAGCTTCTTCTTATCCACGTAGACAATGTCGTCAATAAAAGGCTTTTCCGGTAAAAGTGCGGAAAAATTCTCATGTACAGCCCAGACAATACGAGCCTGGGAACAATTCTGTCGCAAGGCATGCAGAGTCGGAAGTGCATGGAGTACGTCTCCCAAGGAGCTCATTTTAATAATCAGTATATTCTTATATGGCTCCATCTACGTTTCTCTCCTTCAGAATCCCGTCAACAAAGGTTTTCAACGAACCGCCTGAGAACAAGTATCCGTCCAGTCCCGCACGCTCAGCCGCCTCAATATCCCGCAGACTGTCGCCGACGAGAAAGGATTTTTTCTTATCGATATCATAATCGGCAAAGGCCTGCAAAATCATACCCGGTTCGGGCTTGCGCCATGAACTTTTACGATCATAAGCGGCAACAGTTGCTCCTTCCAAGTAGGGACAATAATAAACCTTTTCGATTTTTCCACCGGCTTCGGCAACTTCTTCGCACATCCAACGATGTAGACGGTTCACATCATCTTCCGTATAATAGCCGCGGGCTACGCCGCTTTGGTTGGTTACGACAAAAGCGGCATAGCCCAAGTTATGTAAATGAGCGAACGTGTCCTTAGCCCCGTCCGTCCAAATAAAATCTTCACGTTTATACAAATAACCGGCATCTTCGTTAATGACACCGTCACGATCGAAAAAGACGGCTTTCATTAGGCAAAGTACCCGTCGTGTTTATCCAAGAGTTCGCAATATTCCTTTACGGCGTCAACCAAGGGCGTAAATCCTTTGTCATAGCCGGCATCGGTAAGTTTCGTCGTGTCGGCTGTCGTAAAGCTCTGATACTTTCCTTTTAGAATTTCCGGGAAGGGTACATATTCAATGCTGCCCGTACCGCAATAATCAATAATCCCCTTAACAAATTCATTAAAGGTATGCCCCGTACCTGTCCCGCAATTATAGATCCCCGACAATTCGGGATGCTCCCAGAAATAGAAAAGGACCTTTACTACATCATTGACATAAATAAAGTCACGAATCTGACCGCCGTTTTCATATCCTGCCGTCCCTTCAAATAAGGTGATCTTCCCTTTCTCCTTTAATTCATGATACTTCTGGAAAATAAGAGAAGCCATGCGGTCCTTATGATTTTCCTGGGGGCCGAATACATTGAAGTAGCGGAAGCCTGCCACCTGACTTTGCGCATAGGGCAGGACGCGTCGCACATAGCGATCAAACTGTAACTTTGAAAAAGCATAAGGGTTTAGAGCTTCTTCACAATCGGAAACTTCACGGAAGCCGTTCTTCCCGCTGCCGTACGTAGATGCCGACGAGGCATACAACAAAGGTATCCTCCGTTCCAAACAATAATGAAGAATATCCTTACTGCCTTCATAATTATTTTTCATCATATAGCGACCGTCATAGTTCATCGTATCCGAGCAAGCACCTTCATGGAAGATGACATCTACGGGGCCGCAATCAAAGGAACCGTCGGCCATCAGATCCGCAAAGTCTTCATAGTCCATATAATCGGCAAACTGAAGGCTTTGCAAGTTCCGGCATTTACGCCCGTCCGTCAAATCGTCGACGACGAGAATATCGTCAATCCCCCGTTCGTTGAGTTTCTTTACAATATTACTGCCTATAAAGCCGGCACCGCCTGTTACGATAATCATAGTTTCCCCTTCTTTACCAAGTCGCCAATCTTTTCAATCAACCCTGTCGTCGAATATCCGTCTTCAAACCGAATGACTTCCGTCCGATCCGCATATTCACGACCGACAATATCTTCCAACTTATAGTCTCCGCCTTTGACTAAAATATCCGGACGCAGTACGGAAAGTAATTCTTTCGGCGTGTCCTCATCAAAAACAACCACATCATCTACACAAGCCAAGGCACTGAGAAGAAGAGCCCTGTCTTCCTGACGGTTTAAAGGCCGCGTTTCCCCCTTCAGCCGTCGGCATGACGCATCGGAATTCAGCCCCACAATGAGATGCTGTCCCAAAGTTGCAGCCTGTTGCAAGTAAAGAACGTGTCCGCGATGTAAGATATCAAAGACTCCGTTTGTAAAGACAACAGTCTCTCCCTTATCTTGCCACATGCGCACGCGATCCGCCATATCCTGAATCGTCAAGGAGCGATACGGTTCTCTGTGGATATACTGCTGACGATGTGACCAGAGTTCCGAAAGTTCCCGTCTGTGTACGGGATAAGTGCCGACCTTGGCAACTACAATTCCCGCCGCCGCATTGGCTATATTAAGAGCCGTACGGATGGACAACTTGCCTCCCACGGCTGCTATAAACGCTGCCGCTACCGTATCTCCGGCACCGGATACATCGAAGACTTCCTGAGAGGTAGCCGGGTTATTCCATACCTTACCGTCCTTGCTGACCAGGGTAATCCCCATTTCTGAACGAGTAATCATAAGGTTGCCGAAATTATAACGCTCCAACACCTTACGCGCAGCTTCTACAACCGCTTCCGTATCATTAGGCACATCATAGCCGATACATTGAGACAGTTCTTTCATGTTAGGCGTTACGAAATCTGCCCCGCTATATTTTGTCCAGTCGCTTCCTTTCGGGTCGACGAGAACGGGGATTTTAGCCTTATTGGCTCCTGAAATAAGCAGTTTTGCCACTTCGTCCGTCAATACGCCCTTGTTATAATCTGACAGAACAAGGCCGTCCAGCCCTGCGGCGATACGATCGTCAAGCCACCCCTGAAGTTCAGCCCGTTCCTGTTCCGTAAAACTCGTAATTTCTTCGAAATCGAGACGAGCCATCTGCTGTCTCGCCCCTAAGATACGCATTTTTGTCGTCGTTGCGTGATCATCCCGCGTAATCAATCCCGAACTGTCAATGCCGCCTTCCGCCAAAAGGCTTTTTAAAAGACCGCCGTTAGCATCGTCACCGATAAGGCCCGCCAAGTAAACATTGCAATCGAGATGTGCCAGATTAGCCGCAACATTGGCCGCCCCGCCAAGGACGGATGTCATACGATCCACCTTGTTAATAGGCACAGGCGCCTCGGGAGAAATTCGCTCTACCTTGCCGTACACATAGCGATCGACCATAACATCGCCCACGACGGCAATACGCAGTTGCGGCAGTTGATTATTTAAAAAATTATCAATATACCGTTCCGTTTTCAACACCTCCCACACAGAGAGAAGTTAGTTCTTCTCGTTTCCCATAAGCGACTTGAGTTCTTCCATAAAACTGTCCAAATCGCCGAACTGTCGATAAACGGAAGCAAAGCGAATATACGCAACAGCATCAATATTGCGAAGTTCCGTTAAAATGATTTCACCGATTTTTACACTGGGCACTTCCTGGGCCAATGTATTGCGAATATTGCGTTCTACTTTAAGGACTATATCATCCAACTGTTGTCGCGTAACGCGACGTTTATTGCAAGCCCGTAAAAGGCCGTTCAAAATTTTATTTCTGTCGAAGAGTTGGCGACTGCCGTCTTTTTTTATTACGTACAGAGGCACTTCTTCCACCATTTCGTACGTAGTAAACCGCCGATTGCACGCCTGGCATTCCCGTCTGCGGCGAATTGCGCGACCGTCATCGGTAGCCCGCGAATCGGTTACTTTAGTGTCATCGTGTTTACAAAAAGGACAACGCATAAAATCCTCCTCTCGTTATTCTAAAAAAAGCGGGTCCCATGCGGATCCGCTTTTTTTAGTTCATTATTATCTCATCCAAGCCGGAATTTCAACTCCGCCCGCTTCTTTACCACCGTCAGCAAGACCGCTTGTCTTACCGAAAGAAGGCACGGAAGAAGCTTCTTTGCCGAAGCCTGTAGCTACGACAGTAATGCGGATGGAATCTTTCATATCCGGATCGATAACAGAACCGAAAATGATATTCGCATCAGGGGCTACGGCTTCCGATACTTTTTCTGCCGCTTCGTTGATTTCATAAAGGCTTACGTCGGGGCCGCCCGTAACGTTCAGTAAAATGCTCTGAGCGCCGTCAATGCTCATTTCAAGCAAGGGGCTCTTAATAGCGCTTTCCACCGCATCTACGGCACGGTTTTCGCCGCTGGCTACGCCGATACCCATAATGGCTTCGCCCTGATCTTCCATAATCGTGCGTACATCCGCAAAGTCAAGGTTAATAAGACCGGTCGTAGTAATAAGGTCGGAGATGCCCTGTACACCTTGACGTAAAATATCATCGGCTACTGTAAAAGCTTCGTTCAACGGAGTCTTCTTATCAATAACCTGCAATAATTTATCGTTTTGAATCGTAATGATAGTATCGACTTTTTCTTTCAGGTAAGCCGCTCCCTTTTCCGCCTGTTCTTTACGACGTTTGCCTTCAAACGTAAAGGGTTTCGTAACAACGGCTACCGTTAAGGCCCCCAATTCTTTGGCAATTTCGGCTACAACCGGAGCTGCCCCCGTACCCGTACCGCCGCCCATACCGGCCGTAACGAATACCATGTCCGCACCCTGGAGGACTTTCATAATGTCTTCCTTACTTTCCAATGCGGCTTGTTCACCTTTTTGAGGATTGGCACCGGCACCGAGACCGCGCGTCAACTTTTCACCGATTTGAATTTTTTCATCCGCTTTCGATACTTCCAATACCTGATTTTCCGTATTTACAGAGATGAATTCAACACCTTGCAAACCGCTTTCTATCATTCGGTTGACAGCATTGTTACCGCCGCCGCCGACACCTATTACTTTAATTTTTGCAAACTCGGCCATGTAATGTATCCTCCTTAACATCGTGCGTACGTATACAGACTTGAAGTTCTCTTACATCATACACTAAAAGAACTTGTTTGTCGATAATTGACTCACTCTTATCGGTATATTATACCTCAAATATCCGCTTTTTTCTACAACATCTTCCATGTCTACATCATCCGAGTCTATTTTTCCTTAACAATAGGCGCATCGGGATTGACATCGATATATTGAATGGAGAGCTGTTTCTTGGCAATTTCATTTAATAATTCTTCCGTCACGGAAGCCCGTTCCGATACGCGATCGCCGTCACCCAAATGAATGGACAGTCCGTCTGTCGTATAAGCAATGAGTTCTTTAGGATTGCCTACGTTGATTTCCGCAATAGACGAGGCAACGGACGGTGACAAAGCTTTCAAATAAGCCAGTGCATTTTTCATCGTATTGTCGTCAAGTTTATCCCCCAGAAGAAGAGTATCCATTTTTTTACCGGTAATAATCGGTACGGACACCCCCTTAATTTTCGGTTCTACAGCAATAACCGTCCCCGTATCGTCAATATAAGCAAACCCGTACAAAGTCATGACCACCGCTTCGGCCCGTCGTTCTTTAATAAATACGTGAATAGTGGCCGGAAACTGTCGTTCTACCGTGACTTCACCGACACGCAAATCCCTTACCAGGCGTTCCCTCATAGTCGACGTGGACAATTGTACGACATTTACATACGACGGCACCCCGGCTACACGCAACACGTCCTCATCAGGCATGGTGCCGTTTCCTTCAATGACTACGGAGCCGAAGGGAACGGGTAAGAAACGCAACAAAAGCCACAAGACGAAAATACCCGCTACGGCTCCGATAACTTGTAAACGTTTCCTGCGCCGCCGCCTTCCTTCTTCCCTCCGTTGACGCTTTTTACGACGCTGTTCAATTTTTTCCTGAGCTTCCGTTAGGGGCATCTCTCCTTCAGAGTCATAATGAACCTCTTTGTTGTCCGCTCCTTCGGGTATATAAAAACGAGCTTCTTCCGGTTGCCCATCTAAATGATGTTTTTCCATATACTGAACCTTTACGTATTAAAATTTACCTGTCGAGGCTTCTTCCAAAATCCGTTCACATAAATCTTCAAAAGGCATTCCCATAGCCCGGGAAGCATCGGGTACGAGACTCGTCTCGGTCATGCCCGGCACCGTATTGATTTCCAATACATAGGCCTTACCGTTTTCGTCCGTCATTAAATCGACGCGGGCTACTCCCTTGCAATGAAAAAGCCTGAACACGGCCAGAGATAAATCCTGTAATTCCTTAGTCAGTTCCGGCGGTATCTGAGCCGGACAAATATGTTCCGAAAGCCCGGGCGTATACTTCGATTCATAGTCATAACGCCCTGTTTTGGAAATGATCTCAATGACGGGAAAAGCCAACTCATCCATAACGGCTACCGTAAATTCCCGGCCCGACAAAAAAGCTTCGGCCACAATGGACTTTCCGTATGCAAAAGCTTCGCTTAAAGCACTCTTCAAGTCGTCTTTTTTTCTTACAATAAACGTACCGATACTCGACCCTTGGGCGGCCGACTTGATGACAACAGGTAAGGAAAAGACTTGACATATTTCTTCGGCAATACTGTCAACGCCCTGTTCTTCAAAATAGTATCGAAAAGGGGCCGTAGAAATACCGGCACCTACGAAGGCGCTCTTACTGACCACTTTGTTCATGCCCACGGCACTGGCCATAACCCCCGGTCCCGTATAAGGAACATTCATCATTTCACACGTTCCTTGTAAGACGCCGTCTTCACCGTATCGGCCGTGTAAAGCATTAAAAACAATATCGAACTGTCCTTCTTTTAAGGTGCGAGCCCATTCTTCAGGGACAAGCTCCGTAATAATCGGATCATATCCTTTTGCCCTTAGAGCAGCGGCTACATTCTTTCCCGAATTACGGGATACGGCCGCTTCCGTAGACGGCCCGCCGACAATGACGGCTATCTTTTTACCCTTTAAGTTTTTCATGCCTTACGGGACTCCTCTGCAGCTACAAAAGCCTCTCCGACCTTATAAATATCTCCGGCACCCATCGTCAAAATCAAGTCGCGAGGCCGAGCATTCTTGCGCAAATATTCGAGCAACTCTTCCTTTGTACCGATGTACTCTACATCCTGTCCGGTTGCAGACTTGACCTTGTCGCTCAAAAAGGTGCCGCCTATACCGGGGATAGGGTCTTCACCTGCCGAGTAGACATCTGTCAGAATCAATTTATCCGCACATGTAAAGGCTTTGCTGAATTCTTCAGCTAAAAGTTGCGTACGCGTATACCGGTGAGGTTGAAAAAGACACACGACACGATGCGTACCCATACTGCGTGCCGCCGCCAGGGTAGCATGAATTTCCGTAGGATGATGTGCATAATCGTCAACAACCCAAATGCCGTTTACATGCCCTTTGGTCTGGAAACGTCGTTTGGCACCGTGAAAGCGCGATAAAGCTGCTGCAATATCCTCAAAGGATATACCGCAGGACAAGGATACGGCTACGGTTGCCAAAGCATTCAGAACATTATGATTACCCGGCACATTCAGTTCAACGGATCCTAAAAATTCATCGTGTTTATACACGTCAAATATAAGCTTACCTTCATGGTAACCGATATTCTTAGCTTTGTAATCAGCCGGAGCTTCAATGGCATACGTCACAAAAGGACGCTTTACTTCCGACAAAAAGGCCTTGATTTTATCATTATCGGCACACAAGACGGCCAAACCCGTCTGAGGGTCAAGTAAATGAATAAAATCTTTAAAGGCTTGAATGACATTTTCAATCGTGCCGTAATGGTCCATATGGTCCGCATCGATATTGGTAACAACAGCAATGTGAGGATGTTCCTTTAAAAAGGTTCCGTCGCTTTCATCCGCTTCGGCAATGACGTACTCGCCCTTACCGAGAACGGAATTCCCCTGCAAATAATCCACTTCTCCTCCGATGACGAGGGTCGGATCCATTTTGCTTTCATAGAAAACCTGCCCCAACATAGACGTAGTCGTTGTCTTACCGTGGGCTCCCGCTACGGCAATCGCTTTGCCGTAGGTCATAATATGTACCAATGCATCGGCACGGTGAATGATCGGAAGTTGTCGTTTTCTGGCCGCCTCCAATTCTTCGTTCGTATCACGAATTGCCGAAGAAATAATAACTACCTGTGCATCACCCAAATTTTCAGCCTTTTGGCCGATGCATATGCGGGCTCCTCTTTGACCGAGTCGTTCCGTTGCGGGTGACGACTTGGCATCGGACCCCGAAACAATATATCCCTTATCGATAAAAATATCGGCAATAGCACGCATGCCCACGCCACCGATTCCGATAAAATGAACTCGGCTGACCGTATTTAAATCTATCATCTTTATCCCTCTTTTTTGGCATATTTGCTCTTTTTTGCCAGGTCCAATGCTATATCGGCAATGACCGCAGCCGCATCACTTCTGCCCATAGCCAAACTGGCAGTCGCCATACGCTGTAATAACGGGCGATTTTCTTTTAAGTATATGATTTCATCAAGCAAATCGATACCTGTCAATAATTTATCCAAAATCATACGAGCCGCCCCGTTCATAACAAAGGCCTGTGCATTATAACGTTGATGATCTTCAGCTGCATACGGATAAGGCACAAGAATTGAAGGAATGCCTCTGGCCGCCAATTCAGCAAGCCCTACGGCTCCGGCTCTGTAGACTACAAGATCGGCTGCCGCCAACACGGACGGCATATGGTGTGAATAAGGAACGATTCGACTCCCCTTACCGTAGAAACCTTGACCGTTGACACCGTCAAGTTGTTTCATAACCCGGTCATACTCATGGTCACCCGTAATGTGAAGGATTTGAATGTCATCCGCATCCTTAAAATACTTATGCACTGTCAACATAGCCGTATTGATACTGCGAGCCCCGCGACTACCGCCGGCAATGACAAGCGTAAATTTTTGCGGATCGAAGCCCAAAAAAGCCAAGCCTTCCTGACGACTGACCGTCATAATATCCTGTCGCACGGGATTGCCTGTAAAGACAAGCTTGTTTTTCTGCTTAAATCGTTCCGCCGCTTCTTCGTAACCCAGAGCAATTTTATTGACTACCTTTGCCAGAATCGTATTGGTAACTCCGGGAATGACATTTTGTTCCTGAATCATCGTCGGTATACCAGACAAGGCTGCCGCCATCAAGACGGGACCGCAAACAAAACCGCCCGTACCTATGACCACATGAGGCTTGAAACGACGAATAATTCGTTCCGCTTGAAACAGGCTGGCCGCCGTTTTTCCCGCAGTCACCAAATTGCGCACGGAAAGTCTACGTTCCAAGCCGCGCACGTCAAGAGTGACGAAGTCGTAGCCCTGTTTGGGAATAAGCGTATTTTCCAATCCCGTCTTGGATCCGACATAAAGAATCTCTGTCGGCTCCTTTTCTTTAATGGCTTCGGCTATGGTAATGGCCGGATAAATATGGCCCCCCGTCCCGCCTCCGGATATAATGACACGGCGCATGAAACTGTTTCCTCCTCTAGTGGCTATCGTATTTACAAGGACTTGACGATTTTTTTAAAATCATCGCCCCGTTCTTCAAAATGATGGTACATATCGTAACTTGAACATGCCGGCGACAAAAGGACGGTCTGCCCTTTTCCAGCCGTTTCATAAGCTGTGCGAACGGCTTTTTCCATAGAAAATCCGACACGGCGAATATCCTTCATACCCGCTTTGCAAGCTTCCGCTTCAAAACGATCGGCCGCTTCCCCTACGAGAATGAGCGTATCTACTTTACGAGCCGCCAGTTTCATAAAACTCGTCAAGTCCGTCATCTTATCATGTCCGCCGGCAATGAGAATAAGGTGTCCCGAAAAGGCTTCCAGTGCCTTTTCGGAAGCATCCGTATTCGTTCCTTTAGAATCGTTGTAATACGGTACGCCATTTACATCGCGTACCCATTCCAAACGATGTTCAACTCCGCGAAATTCCGTCAACACCCGGCGAATAACGTCTATCGAAGCACCGGCACAATAAGTTAATAAGGCTGCAGCCAGACAATTTTGAATATTGTGTTTACCGAAAAGATGCAAGTCCGTTTCCTTGCACAGACACGTATCTTTTCCCTCCATACGAATATATAAATTGCCGTCTGCCGCAAAGGCTCCGACAGGCACTTCTCCATGCACGGAAATATACAGAACCGTACCGCTTAAATCGGAAGCCATGGCACGCACCGCCGAATCGTCATAATTTAAAATGGCGTAATCGTTCTTATCCTGGTTCAGAAAAATCCGCTTCTTGGCTTCCCCGTACGCTTCCATAGTATGATGTCTGTCCAAGTGATCAGGTGTCAAATTCAGTATAACGGCGCTCTTAGCCTTTAAGGACGAGGTGAGTTCCAATTGAAAGCTGGATAATTCCGCAACTACAACAGCCGACGATGGCAGGTCTTCCGCCGTTTCGGACAAACCGAAACCGATGTTTCCGCCTACGACGGTCTGTCGCCCTGTAGCCTTCATAATTTCACCCGTTAAAACGGTAGTAGTCGTTTTTCCGTTCGTTCCCGTAATCCCGATAAATTCCGCATCCGTTACATGAACCGCTACTTCCACTTCGCTCCAAACGGGAATCTGCCGTGCCGATGCCGCTTTTAGCAGCCGAGTCTCCGGCGATATGACCGGTGAAGGAACAATTATATCCGCCTCATCTAAAAGACTTTCGTCCTGATGACCGAAAGAACAGATAACACCTTCTTTCACAAGGCTCGTCCACGGTTCTTCCTGCAAATCATGTTCCTTCATATCACTCAACGTAACCTCGGCACCGTGGCGAGCTAAGGCAAGAGCCGCCGAGCGACCGCTGATACCGGCGCCGAGGACCGTGATTCTCTTTTTCGAAAAATCCTGTATGCTCATACTCACACCTGCTTTACGATTTATTTACCGCCTAAGACCGTAACGATGGCAATAATAGCCACAAGGGCTGAAAAAAGCCAAAATACCGTTACAACCTTCACTTCACTCCAGCCGGACAATTCGAAGTGATGATGTACGGGACTCATTTTAAAAATACGAACTCCCCGTGTTTTGAATGAAATAACTTGCAAAATAACGGACAGTGCTTCCAATACATAGAGACCTCCGGCAATGACCAGAAGTAATTCCGTTTTCGTCAAAATCGCCATAGCCGCCATACCCCCGCCTAAGGCCAGGGATCCCGTATCACCCATGAACATCTTGGCCGGGTGTTGATTATAGAACAAAAAGCCCAGGCACGCACCGGCCAAAGCCGCTCCGAAAACAGCAATTCCGCCGTAGCCCAAGGCTACGGAAATGACGACATAGGCTACGGCTGTAATAGCCGACGAACCGGCTGCCAAACCGTCCAAACCGTCCGTCAAGTTAACGGCATTGGTTGCTCCCACAATAATGAGGAATACGAAAAGATAGTAAGCTATTCCCAAGTCGACGGTAATATCCGTAAAAGGAATCCATACAGTCGTAGGCATATCGGCAAATACTTTCAAAGCTATACAGAAAATAACGGAAATAACGGCCTGACCCGCCAATTTCTGCTTAGCTGTAAGACCGAGGTTGCGTTTTTTTACAGCTTTTATAGAATCGTCTGCAAACCCGATGAGGCCGTTTCCCAAAGTTAGAAAAAGAGCCATCAGTTTAGATGGTTCCGCTCCGTTAAAAAGAAATACCGATACGGTTAATGCGAATAAAATCAGAATGCCGCCCATAGTGGGGGTGCCGGCTTTGTACTTATGACTTTCCGGACCTTCTTCCCGTTCTTCCTGTCTGGCATGAAACTCTTTCAGTTTTTTTATAACTAGAGGGCCCAAGGCCAGGCCGACGACCAGGCTGACAACAAACCCCAAAACAAGCGCATTAAACATTCACATTACTTCCTTTCAAAATAAGGCAGAATTTTCTCCATCGCAAATCCGCGCGATCCCTTGAGTAAAATCGTATCTCCCGCAACGGCTATCTTACGCAAAATTTCCGCACCTTCCTTGTGCGTCCGTACCTTATATACATTCTTCATGCCCTTTTGTTCGGCTCCGTCTGCAATATACGTCGCTTCATCACCCAAGGCAATAAGTGCGTCCGCCTTTTCCGCCGCCAAAAGAGCTCCGATTTTTTCATGTTCCGCCTTTGTCCAGTCACCCAATTCAAGCATACCGCCGAGAACGGCGATTTTCCGCCCCGATGCTACGCTCATAAGCGTATGTACGGCTTCGGCCATAGACGCGGGATTGGCATTGTATGCGTCATTAATAAAGGTCAGGTCTTCAAGGTGAATCAATTCCTGCCGCATGGGTACACCCTTATATTCCGCCAGCCCTTTTTGCATCTGATGTTCACTCATTCCGAGCAGGCGACCTACAGCCACGGCGGCCAGTGCATTATAAACATTGTGGCGACCGAGAACGGACATGTGCACATCCATAACCTGATCGAAACAACGACACGTAAAGGAGATTCCTTTTTCATCCGTTTTTATAGCTCCGGCCATGACAGGGGCGTTCTCTTTAATACCGAAACTTACGGTTTTTCCCTTGCACTTTTCGGCCATAGCCGCCACCCGTTTATCATCACCGTTAAGAACGGCTGTACCGTCCGTGCCAAGGGCTTCTACCAACTCGCCTTTAGCCTTAGCGATATTGGCTTGACTTCCGAGAAGTTCAATATGACTTTTACCCACATTGGTTACTACGCCTATAGTCGGTTCGGCAATATCGGCCAACTCTTTAATTTGGCCTAAACCGCGCATTCCCATTTCGACTACACACGCCCCGTGTTCGCCCGTAAGTTGCAAAAGCGTTCGCGGTAAGCCGATTTCATTGTTAAAATTTTTTTCCGTCTGCAATACATTGTACTTCTGCGACAACACGGTCGCAATAAGACTGCGTGTCGATGTCTTCCCGACAGAACCCGTTACGGCAACAACGGGAATGGCAAACCGACGGCGGTGATATAAGGCCAAATCCTGATAAGCTTTCAATGTATTCTTGACAACAAAAATCGTATAATCACCGTCAGGATACAACCGTCCAGCATCATCGACAATAACCGCGGCCGCTCCGAGACTGACGGCCTGTTCTATAAAATCGTGGCCGTCGAATTTTTCACCTCTAAGGGCTACGAATACTGCATCTTCACCGATAGTACGAGTATCCGTTTCAATACTCGAATAACGTATATTCTTACGGCCCTGTTGAAGAATTCGCGCACCCGTGGCGAGAACAATTTCCCCGTCCGTAAACATGGCCATCTTTATCTCTCCTTCAGTTCCCGCACTGCATCGCGGGCTACTTCTCTATCATCAAAGTGAATGGTTCCGTCTTTTAAAATCTGGTACGTTTCATGCCCCTTACCGGCAATGAGAACGATGTCCCCCGGTTCGGCAATTTCTATAGCCTTGTAAATAGCCTGCCGCCGATCGACAATCACTTCATGTCGCTGCCCTTCTTTCAAGGCTGCTCGCACGCCGCCTTCCACTTCGGAAACAATGAATTCCGGATCTTCCGAACGAGGATTGTCGGATGTGACAATGGGGATATCCGCATATTGTGCGGCAATGCCGCCCATAATAGGACGCTTCGTACGATCGCGATCGCCACCGCAACCGAAGACGGTAATAATCCGATTCGGTTTCATAGCTCTGGCCGTAGTCAATGCTTTTTCCAAGCTGTCGGGGGTATGTGAATAATCGACAACAATAGCAAAATCCTGCCCCGCTTCAACTAATTCGAAACGGCCGGGAACGGAATAAAAAGTCTGAACAGCCTTATCAATAACATCTGTATCCACTCCTTCGGCATGAGCCGCACCGATGGCCGCCAATGTATTGTACACGTTAAACAGACCGGTAATATGCATGTGTAAAGATACGGAAACAAACGGCCCTACGACATCAAAAGAGGAACTTTTCAGCCCTACTTGTAAATTCGATCCCTTCAAATCCGCATCTTTCTCAACACCATATGTCAAAACCTTGCAGGATGTAGCCTTTAAAATTTCGTCCGCATGAGGATCGTCGATATTGATAACGGCCGTCTTATTTTTCTTTACAGGAGGTTCCGCCGTAAGTCCGGAAAATAATTTCGCCTTAGCAGCTACATAATTTTCAAAACTCTTGTGGAAGTCCAAATGATCTTGTGTCAAATTCGTAAATACGGCCGTATCATATTCAATCCCCGCTACACGATTTAAAGCCAAGGCATGGCTGGACACTTCCATGACCACATAATCCATGCCTTCGGCATACATTAAAGCCAATAAGGCTTGAAGTTCTACTACGTCAGGTGTCGTATTATGAATCTCCAATTCTTTATCATCAATGAGTGCGTGAATCGTACCTATAACACCTACATGATACCCGGCTTCACGCAGTATATGTGCGATAATATGTGACGTCGTCGTCTTACCGTTCGTACCCGTAACGCCGATCATGCGCATCTTTTTACCCGGATAGTCATAAAAATACGGTACTATGTCTTCTAATGCCGCATGAATATCGGGAACCGTAATCTGTGTAATTTCTAAAGGCAAGTCCAGATGCTTATTTGTTAAAACCGCTACCGCGCCTTTTTCTACAGCTTGACCGGCAAAGGTTGCCCCGTCAACATGAACACCGGCAATGCAAACAAAAAGAAAACCCTTTTCTATTTTTCTCGAATCGGCGGATATGCCCGTAATTTCCGTATTATCTCGTCCGTCAATGTTATATATACCTTTAATTTCTTTACAAAGTTCTTTAATTGTCTTCATATCCTGTCCTCCTCAAATATCCATTTAGCAAACAACAATAGCAGCCTTCGAAAAAAGGCTGCTCCCGTGTCATCTACTGTCCGTCCTGATTATGTTGTTCCTTATATAATACACTCGCAGGGACTACCATTCCCAATTCACTCGTTGCCGTTTTATAAATACGTTCGGGAGATTCGAGCTTGGCTATTTCGACCCGTAATATTTCGTTGTCACGTTGTAATTGTTGTACCGTCCGCTTTTCCTGCATCAGCGAATAACCGTATTCCGTTCTCATAGCGGACAAAGCTACATAGACAAGAAGAAAGAAGGCGCAAAGAAAAATAATTGAAAGAACTTGGGACATCCGCTCATTAAAACGTGCTCTTTCTTTACCTGTCGGTACGGATATTCCGCGACCGCCCTGATATCCCATATATCCAGCTTTTCTTGCCAACATAATTATAACACATCCGTTTCCCGACAATTCACAAATTTACAACATTCCTATATCCGTGTGCCGACTCGTAACTTTGCGCTCCGTGCACGCGGATTGAGTTCCAGTTCTTCTTTAGAAGGCCCTATTCCCTTCCCCTTGACTTTTAAAATAGCTTCATGATGACACGTACATACAGGAATATGGGGAGGACAAATGCACCCTGTAGCCAATTTACGCAACGTCTGCTTGGCAATTCTGTCTTCCAGTGAATGGAAGGTGATAATCCCTATATGACCACCCGGTTTCAAGCGGTTAGCCGCTATCTCGAAGGTGTCCTGTAAGATTTTCAGTTCGTCATTTACTTCAATCCGGACAGCCTGAAAAGTCCGCTTCGCCGGATGAGGTCCGTCTTTACGAGCCCCGGCAGGAATAGCCTGCTTAATAACTCGAACCAATTCTTCAGTTCGTTCAAAAGGTTTTTCCCGTCGAGCTTTGACGATAAAAGAAGCAATGCGCTTGGCCCATCGTTCTTCACCGTAGTCTTTAATAATTCGATATAAATCGGCTTCATCATACGCATTGATGACATCATAAGCACTTTTCTTCCCATGTCGATCCATACGCATATCCAGAGGACCGTCATGTTGGTACGAAAAGCCTCGTTCAGGATTATCCAACTGATAGCTGGACACTCCCAGATCGAACATAATCCCGTCCACAGTAGGGATATTCAAATCATCAAGCACCTCGCCCAGATAGCGAAAATTACGTTGTACCGCCGTAAATCTACACGGTGCATCCTGCATTCGCTCTGTCGCCGCCCGAATAGCATCTTCATCCTGATCAAGACCTATGATCAAACCGTCCTTTACGAGCAAATCCGCCAAGGCACGGCTGTGACCGCCGCCCCCCAAAGTGCAGTCCACATAAATTCCTGCCGGATCCCCCAAAACGGCATGAATCGTTTCTTCTCTTAAAACACTGACATGATGAAATTCCATTGAGGCCTCCTAAAACTCAAGATCTCCGAAGCCTTCCAGCGTTTCGGCAATGGCCTCCATGGCGGGCACGGTCTTTTCAGAGTAAGCCGCATAAGCTTCTTTGCTCCAAATTTCGATCTTATCTCCCGTTCCCAAAACAATGACGTCTTTCACCAAATGTGCATACTCTCGCAATGTTGCCGGAATCAGAATTCTTCCCTGTTTATCAAATTCCAGTTCGGCGGCACTGCCGAAAAGAAATCGCTTAAAAGCACGCACGTTTTCCTTAGAAGCCTGCAACTTCTGCATGCCTGTCGCAAAACGAGCCCACCCTTCTTGCGTGTATACGGAGAGGCAACCTTCAAGTCCGCGTGTTACGACAAACGAAGTACCCAATTCATCACGAAACTTAGCCGGCATAATAACCCGACCTTTAGCATCTACGCTATGTGCGTATTCACCCATAAACACGGACTCGTCACCCCTTTCGTAAGATTTCTTTCACTTTTCACCACATTCTACCACATATAAACACTTTATGACAACAAAAAAGCCTTGTATATGCTAAAAAATTTCCCGTATTTATGCGGTTTATCAAGTCTTTTTAATTCGGGCTGGGCAAATATAGTATATTTGTTTTTCTATCACCTTTTCATATACAATATATTGATTTTTGTGCGTGTTTTATAATTTCTTCAAAAAGCCGTAACATTTTTGTTTTTCTTTTACTCTTTTTCTTTTCCACAAAAAAAGAACGGGATTGTATCCCGTTCTTTCATCTTTATATAAAGGTTTTCATTACTTCTGCCGGAGCGTGATCAATAACAAGATCTTCCCTGCCTATTTGTGTCAGATCGACCAGTTGTAAAACTTCCCGAGCCGTACAGGCACGGCGTTCTTTTATCAAACCGCCGCAGTATAAAAGATACCCTATAATCTGTCCGCTTTCGACACCGTCATCCCACAATTCGCGAAGCGTCAAGCCTTTCTGTCGTTTCGACAAGCGTCGCCCCTCACTATCTTTTAACAAAGGGACATGGGTATACGTAATAGGATTTTCATAACCCAAAAGGCGGCGCAACAGAATTTGTCGTTCTGTAGACTCCAATAAATCACGACCGCGCAGAACATGTGTAATATTCATAGCTCCGTCATCTACCGACACAGCCAACTGATAAGCGTACAGCCCGTCGGCACGACGAACGATAAAATCACCGCATTCTTTCGACAGGTCCTCCGACTGTGCCCCGTATACGCTGTCCGTATACGTAATAAGTTCATCCGGCACGTGCAGGCGCAAGGAAGGAGATTTTCCTTCCGGCCGGCTTTCCTTGGAAAGACCGTAACAATGACCGTCATATACATGATACTCGCCTTCATGAGGAGCACTGCTGATACGCTGCAAACGAGCCCGGCTGCAATAACAGGGATAGATGAGTCCGTCTCTCTTCAACCGATTCAAGGCCTCTTCATACATAAAGTATCGCTTGCTTTGCACATAAGGCCCGTAGGAACCGCCCATATCGGGTCCTTCGTCCCAATCCAGCCCCAAACGTCTCATATCAGCCATAAAAGCTTCGGCAAAGACACTTTTCGAGCGTTGTTCATCTATATCTTCAATGCGAAGGATCAGAGTTCCCTCAGCTTGTCTCGTCTGCAACCAACAGAGAAGAGCCGACCAAACATTGCCCAAGTGCAAATATCCCGTGGGGCTGGGAGCAAATCGACTGCGCATACCCGCCTACTTCGGTAAGGATACAGTGTCATCAAAGAAACGACCTTCTTCTTTGATTTTTCTTTCACTACCCATAACACAAAGATTGTTATCGTTCATAACGGCTTTAACAACAGGGGCCAAATCCCGAATATCGCCGGCTGTCGTATTCAGAAGCTGATCACGACGTTCCTGTCGTTTCGCCTTAGTCGCCTTCGCGAAATAAATACCCAGAGCCAATCCCGTTCTGAGTTGCGGTGTCAAAGGCGTATCGATGCGACTGAGCGTGCCGATAACGTACTTTGTCATCTCCCGTTCGGGAATATCGAAGCTTTCCAGATAAGACGGTAAGTCATCATAAGCCTGTATCGTTTTAGCCAGATTCGGGTCTCTGTATGAGCAGAAAACGAGGTCACCGTTCGGCGAAAAGCGTGTGTGAGCCCCGTAAGCCCCGCCTTGGACACGAACCTTTATCCATAAGTATTCATACTGAAGGATGGTCGTCAAGACGGACATGGCTCCCGTATACTCGAAACCGTGCTTACGGAAGTTACCCCCCTTAGCCACATACTGTACCTTACCGCCCGTCATGATTCCTTCATTTCGACGCTGTAAATCAAAGTCGAATAACAGCGTTCCCTTTTCGCCTTCGGGCATAGCCTCAAGCCATAAAGGCAATACTTTTTTCAAAGCCTCTTTTTCTGCAGCTTCGCCTGTAACGGATACGGTTAAACGCGCCTTTACGAAGAGCTTTTTCGCCACATCCTTCAAGCGGTTTCCTACCGTGTCACCGTCTTTGCGAATCGTCTTGGCAATATCCGCCAAAAAACGATAATATGACAATTCGCCGGCTTCGTCAAAGGCTGCCTGCTGCGATACATACGACAACAGTCTTTTCGTAACCAAGGTTTGACCGTTACGGAATGCATCCGTATCCCAGCCCGTCTTTTCTTCTTCTATCAATTCCGCCAGCCGAGTTCCCCTGCTAAATACCGATTTTTCCGTAATTTCTTCAAGTAAAGCCATGACCTTGTCCGTATTACGTGTCAGTGCCTTAGCCTTAATTCTGAAGAAGGGACGATACGAATTGTCCGCTTCCGAAGAAATGGACTGAACACCGTAGGAAATGCCGCCGGTATGCAAGTCGATTAGAGATGCCAGTTCAATATAATCGTGGTTTTCCGTATCCAAATCTCCGATCATGTCCGCCAACAAATAAATGTACGGCAAATCACTCTCGGAAAATCCTGTCAAATCGTAAAAAAGATTAATGTACGTAATGCCGTTCGTCTTATCTTCCACATAGCAAAGATCGACGTCTTTCACCTTTTCCACTTCCGGCTCGACAAAATCGACGTCCCTTGTCAAATCCGTTCTCGACAAGGTAGGAATGGTTGCCAGGGCTTCCGGAGAATCCGGTGCTTCCTGACGTTTTTTCAAGGCTTTCGTATCATCTATAATCTTCTGCAATTCTTCATCACTTAAAGACTTTTTATATGCCGCTAAGACCTGAGCCGTAGCCTCTTCCTTCTTCTCCGTCAGCCCCTTTTCGGGAACGAGAGAAATTAAGGCATAATAAGGATTGTCGAGAATGTATGTCTGAATAATTTTTTCATAATAATCCGTTTCAATGCCGGCACGCAATACCTTGAGACTCTCTTCATAACGCAAGGCTTCCTCGGGTGCACGACCATAAAGCCAAGTATCCATGCAGCGAATACCGTAAATAAGGCCTTTAGGACGGCCTGCAAAGTCGGCTTCACGCAAAGAAAACTCCAAACGATTCAAAGCCCCTGTCAAGAGGGTTTTATCAATTCCCTTTGCCACAACTTCTTTAAAATAATTGTGCAACAAAGGCAAAATCTTCTCTTGCGCATCTTGCTCGGAACCGTTAATCGTAATTCCCCATAAAGGTTGTAAAATCCCGTCTTGGAAATCACCGGAAATATCCTTACCCAACCCTTCGTCAATAAAAAGTTTTTTCAAAGGAGCCGCCGGTGACGCGAGATACACATAGGTCAGAACCTTAAGGGCCAATCCCAGAGTCGTGTCGATAGCATCGTCAATGACATATGTCAAAGAATGCATGGTCTTCTGGTCCGTACTTTCATCGGAACCGATACCGTATGAATAGGTCTTTACCGTACTTCCCGGGCAAGGCTGAACGGCAATATCCGTATGCACGTCTTCAGCCGTAAAGGACGATAAGTATTCACTGTCAATAAATGCGAGCGTATCGTCAATATCCAAGTCGCCGTACAGGAAGAAATAACTGTTCGACGGGTGATAATACCGCTTATGGAAGGCCACGAATTCTTCTTGTGTAAGTTGCGGAATATCATCCGGGTCGCCGCCCGATTCGACACCGTATGTAGTCTGCGGGAAAAGATGAGCCATGACCTTGCGATCCAACTGGGAATCGGGCGAAGAGAAAACCCCCTTCATTTCATTGTAAACGACGCCACTGTACGTCAACGGCCCGTTCTTTTCTTCCAGCTCATAATGCCAGCCTTCTTGTTGCAAAATCTGCGGGTCCTTTAAAAAATTCGGAAAAAAGACGGCATCCAAATAGACATCCATCAAATTTCTGAAATCGATGGCATTGCGACTGGCCACGGGATACATGGTCTTGTCGGGAAAGGTCATGGCATTCAAAAAGGTATTGAGCGACCCCTTAACCAACTCGACAAACGGCTCTTTCAAGGGGAATTTCCGTGACCCGCACAAGGTCGAATGTTCACAAATGTGGGGTACACCCGTACTGTTGTCCGGTGTCGTACGGAAGGACACGGAAAAAACCTTGTTGTCATCATCATTAGCCAAGTATAAAAGTTTGGCCCCCGACTGTATGTGAGTCATGACATACGAGGTACTCTGCACTTCTTCTACATACTGAACGGAATCGACACGAAATCCCGAACGAATCGTGCCCACATCAAACTTCTTCTCTTTTATCATTCTTGGTCTCCTTCTCCGAGTAATATATTTCTTAATTCCTTTACATCACGTGCATAATAACGGGGAGGAAATTCCGCCCGTTCCGCATCATTTCCGTAACCGTAACCGACGCCGATGCAGGGTACCCCGCACGTTTTCGCACCGATGACGTCAAACTTCCGATCCCCTACCATAACCGCCTGTCGCCGTTCTTCAGCCGTTAAAGCGTCCAGAACGGAAGCCATAATTTTCGCCTTATCCTCAAGGCCTCCCAAAACAGCCCCGGAAATCTTCGTAATATACTGTCTCATGCCGAAATGCTCGCAAATAGATTCTGCGTGAATCTGCGGCTTCGACGTAGCCACATACGCCCGTATTCCCTGAGCTTGCAAGTCATGTAATAAGTCGACAATGCCGGCATAAGGCTCGTTTTCAAAAAGCCCTACCGTACCGTATCGTTCCTGAAAATAATCGTACAAACGCCGAGCTTTGTCTGTTGAAAATCCGTACGTATGCGTAAATGTATACATGAGCGGCGGACCGATTACAACTTCCTGACGTAGTCTGTCTACCGTAGATTCTCCTTCTCGATTTAAGGCATACTCAACAGACCTCAAAATCCCTACATGAGACCGGGTCAACGTACCGTCCAAATCGAATAATACATGCTTAAACATAAACTCCTCCTACCATTTCCGCATGTAATATCATACCATTTCACTCGCCTTTTAGCAAAAACAGCCGATAAACAGAAAAAGAGACCTCCTGCAAAACAGACGGTCTCTTTTTTCCCGTATATAAGGACATATAAAAATATATCTCGCTTATTTAGCCAATAAAGCGTCGGCCTTAGCAATGTTGTCACGTATCTTCTGGCAACATTCTTTAAAGTTTTTCAATTCTTCAGCCGTTAAATTGTATTCCATAACCTGTTCTACGCCGTTTTCTCCGATAACGGCAGGTACACCGGCATAAATACCCGTTTCTCCGTATTGGCCGTCCAATTCGACACTGGCCGCCATAATCCCCTTTTCATCATGAAGAATAGCTTCAGCCATGCGTACGGCCGTAGAAGCAATGCCGTATTCAGTACAACGCTTGCCCATAAAGGTATACCAACCGCCTTTAATAGCACGTTCTTGAAGTTCCGCCTTATCAAAACGGAAGCGTTCATCATGTTCAGCCAATTCTTCAAAAGGTTGACCGGCAAATTTAACAAGAGACCAGGGAGTCATTTGAGAATTGCCGTGTTCTCCGAACATGAAGGCCGTGAAAGAATGATGATCAATCCCCGTCTGCTGAGAAATAGCACTAACCAGACGAGACGTATCAAGACCTGTACCCGTACCCATAACCTTGTGAGACGGCAATCCGCTCTTTTCGCGAATCAGATGAGTAACAACATCGCACGGATTGGTAATATTAATGAAATAGCCGTCAAATCCCCCCTTCATAATCTTGGGAATATAATCGGCTACACCCGGTACGGTAAATCCCATTTCATCATCACGACTGCCCGTCGCACACAATTCAACCTTTCCCATGGCATTAATGATAATGTCGCAATCACCCAATTCTTCATACTTTGCAATCACATAATCTACATGATGCGGCATGAAAAGGACGGCATCCATCAAATCCTGACGTTCGCTGATAGCCTTCTGTTCATTTATATCGCAAATTTTAACTACATCGGCGGCACCTCGCATGCCCAACACAAAAGCTACATGAGCACCTACATGACCCATTCCGACTACACCGATAATTCTTTTTTTCATGATAAGTCCCCCTAATCCGATTAATATTCATGAAGTACTTTCTTATCATACCACCATTGATCCGCTCTGTCATATGCACAGTTCCCCGTTTTTTATGCGAATGTTATAATTTACTTAATATCTCCATGATATCCACACGAAAGGACACTGTATGAAACAATACGTATTTACGGCAGGAAGTGAAAAATCGGAAATACTCACAGCCCTGACCTTACCGTTCTGTTTCGGTCTGAACATATTACTTATAAACTTATTCCTGTTTTACCTGCCGGCATACAAAACACTGCCCGGACAGACTGTCCTATACATATTTCTTACGATTTTTGCAATATACACCGCTTGGTACTCGGTAAAGAAGATACAACGGGCATTATTGAAAACATACACGGTTGAACTGAACGACCGAATCGTCACGATTCGAAATAACGCAACTGTACTGTTAAGCGGTCCCCTTCAAAGCTGTCAGCTGCATTATAGCCCTCAAAAACGAATTTCCTGCCTGAAGCTGACAATCCGTACGGATGAGCAGGCGATAACCTTTATAGGCAGAAATAAATCATTTACAACTATAAAAGGTACAAAAAGCCTCAATATCTTCGGTACCTGTACAACGGCAGATATAAATACACTCTGCGAGCTGGGCCGAGACTTACAAATGTTATGTAAAAAAGACAGTCCTCTATAAGCAAAGACATTCGCCACCATACTTAAAAAGAGTTACGGCCGAAGTCGTAACTCTTTTTTGCTTATCCTTTTTTAGCCGCTTTCTTGCGGTCGTGTTTATCCAAAATAGCCTTACGCAACCGAATGCTTTTCGGTGTGACTTCTACGAGTTCGTCGTCATTAATCCATTCCAAGGCCTGTTCCAAACTCATGATGCGAGGCGGCACGAGACGGAGAGCCTCATCCGATGCGGAAGAACGCGTATTGCTGAGATGTTTCTTCTTGCACGGATTGACATCAATATCTACGTCACGATTACTTTCACCGATAACCTGGCCGAGATAGATTTCCTGAGCCGGCGAAATGAACATAGTGCCTCGGTCCTGCAAGTTATAAATACCGTAAGCCGTTGTTTCGCCCGCTTCAAAGGCAACGAGACTGCCGCGCGTACGACCGGGAATATCTCCCTTCCAAGGGGCATAACCGTGGAAGACATGGTACATAATACCGTTACCCTTCGTAGCCGTTAAAAACTCACTACGGAAACCGATGAGTCCGCGAGCCGGAATAATAAATTCCAACCGTGTATAGCCGGCAATATCGACCATGTTGACCATTTCGGCCTTACGCGTACCCAACCGTTCCATAACGGCCCCCATAAATTCCTGAGGCACGTCGATGGTCAAGGCTTCGAGAGGTTCGCACTTCTGACCTTTAATTTCTTTTGTAATAACACTGGGCTTACCGATTTGCATTTCATAGCCCTGACGACGCATTTCTTCAATGAGAACGGCAATATGCAATTCACCGCGACCCGATACCTTAAAAGCATCGGCAGATCCCGTTTCTTCTACACGCAGGCTGACATTGGTCTGCACTTCGCGGAAAAGTCGGTCTCGCAAATGACGGCTCGTAACAAAATCGCCTTCCTGACCGGCAAAGGGACTGTCGTTAACATAAAAAATCATGGACAGTGTCGGTTCGTCAATATCGATTTTCGGCAAAGCTTCGGGATTCGTCGGATCGGCAACGGTTTCACCGATTTTAATATCGGGAATGCCGACGATGCAGGCAATATCCCCCATCGAGGCCCCGTCTTCCCGTTCTACACGATTCAAGCCTTCATACGTATACACTCGGGAAATTTTAGCCTTTCTCTGGCTCTCACCGTCGACGAGAAGCACGTTCTGATTCGGTTTCATACTGCCGCGAACGATTCGACCGATAGCGATTTTACCGACATAATCATCGTAGTCCAAGGTAGTAACCATGAACTGCAAAGGTCCTTCCAAATCGCCCTTCGGGCACGGGCAGTGGTCGATAATCGCCTTAAACAGGGGCTGCAAGTCCGTACCTTCATCCGCCACATCCGTCTTAGCAATACCGTCACGGCCGTTGGCATAAATAACGGGGAAATCAAGTTGTTCATCATTGGCATCCAATTCCATGAACAATTCGAGGACTTCGTCTTCTACTTCCGCAACACGTGCATCAGGCTTATCAATCTTATTAATGACCACGATGGGTTTTAAATTTTGTTCCAAAGCCTTACGCAATACATACTTGGTCTGCGGCATAGGGCCTTCAAATGCATCGACAAGAAGCAATACACCGTCAACCATGTTCAAAACGCGTTCCACTTCACCGCCGAAATCGGCATGGCCCGGGGTGTCGACAATATTTATTTTTACGCCGTCATGCATAACCGACGTGTTTTTGGATAAAATCGTAATGCCTCGTTCCCGTTCGATGTCCCCCGAATCCATGACACGTTCCGCAACCTTTTCATTAGACCGGAAAACGTGGCTCTGTTTGAGCATCGCATCGACAAGTGTCGTTTTACCGTGGTCGACGTGAGCGATAATAGCAATATTACGAATATCCTGACGTTCCATATATATTTCCTCTCCCATTCAGAAAAATAGAAAAACTTCAATTTTTATATAACTGTAATAGTATAGCACATATACCGACCATAGCCAAACAAAAAGCGGCTCTCAACCGCAAGGTCGACAACCGCTCGTTCCACCGCTTATTACATTAAGGTGTTCCCATAATACGCACTTCCGTCTCTAAAGTCACGCCGTGAGCTTCTTCCACACGCCTCTGAACTTCACGAATGACGGCTAAAACATCTGCCGCCGTAGCATGACCGCGATTAACGACAAAGCCCGCATGCTTCTCCGACACTTCCGCATCACCGTGCGATAACCCTTTAAGCCCGGTTTGGTCGATTAACGTACCGGCAAAGTACCCCGGCGGACGCTTAAAGGTACTGCCCGCACTGTGCATTTCCAAAGGTTGCTTCGACGTACGGCGTTCCGTTAAATCATCCATCGTCGCTCTGATCTCGGTTTTATCGCCATATTGTAAAGACAACTCCACATCTACCACATATTCCTGCAATTTCTGAAAAATGCTCTTTCTGTAAGAAAACCCGAACTCGCCCTTTTCATAGGTCGTCACTCCGCCGTGACCGTTTACCGTACGTACACGGGAAACTATCTGGCTCATTTCACCGCCGTAAGCTCCGGCATTCATAAAGACGGCACCGCCCAAGGTACCGGGAATGCCGCAGGCAAATTCCGCTCCTGTAAGGCCGTTTTCATAAGCAAATTCGCATACGTCGGCCAACATGTAACCTGAGGCGGCGTGAATACGATTGCCGTGGCATGAAAGGATTCGCTTCATCTCATTGAGCTGAATGACGACACCGCGTATTCCGCCGTCCAGAACAAGAACATTGGAACCGCCGCCGAGAACCGTTACGGGCAGTTCCAAAGAGCGAGCCGCCCGAATGGCCAGAGACATTTCCTTTACCGAATGCGGTAAGACGAGAACATCCGCCGGTCCGCCGACGGCAAAGGTCGTGTGGTCACGCATAGGTTCGTCCCGATAAATTCGATCCTTAGGAATCTCGGCACCGAGGCATTCCGTGAACTTTTCAACTGCCTTACTGGTCAAGAATGCTCATCCCTTCCGCCATGGAATTCTGTATAATCTGATAAATTTCGCCGGCCTTCGACTGCCACGTATTATACGCCTGCAAGTATTCCATAGCCGTCGGCTTATTTTTAATAATATCGGCTAATCGATTTAATTCTTCGATTTTCTTTTTTACCGGTTTGTCACCCATAGACTGTGCATAAGCTAACTTAGCCTGTAAAATCAGATAGTCGCGCACGTTTTTTCGCGTACTTTCTTCGGCTGCCAACTTTTCTCCCACAGCGAGAAGATTCTTATAGTCTTCACATTCTCCTACAGCCTTAGCCAATGCATCGGCTTTTACAAATACGTCTTCCATGCCGCACCTCATTTACAAATTTTCTATACCCTTACCGCCCGTCATTCCCGGGAAACCCAGTTGTCGTAACGCTTCATACGAAACAATGGCCACGGCATTCGACAGGTTTAAACTCCGTGCCTTATCAATCATAGGAATGCGAAAACAGTAATCCGCATTTCGTTTTAACAAATCTTCAGGAAGCCCCTTCGTTTCCTTACCGAAAACCAGCATATCATCTTCTCTAAAGACAATATCCGTGTACGACCTATCCGATTTGGTCGTCAAATAAAAATATCTGCTGTTCGGATACTGTTGCTGAACTTCCTCAAAATTCTCATGTACATGTAAATCGAGAAGATCCCAATAATCGAGACCGGCCCGCTTAAGATACTTATCTTCCAACGAAAATCCCAAGGGTTTTACTAAATGTAAAGTTATATGGTTAGCCGCACAAAGGCGGGAAACATTACCCGTATTCCCGGGAATTTCCGGTTCCACCATTACTACATGCATCGTAATCACACTCCGTTTTTAATTGTACAAGATACGCCGCGGAAAGACAAGAACGGGTACATGCCTAAACAGCAAAAAACCGCGATTTTCATCGCGGTTTTTCGACTTTCATCAAACAGACGGTTTATATCCGCTTATTTACGGTTTATAGCCTGCCACAAGTCGACTGTATGGTCTTCCTGTTCGGTCGGTTCCGTAATATGTTTGTCTTTTACGACCTGTTTTGTCGTAAACCATACGCCTTCATTCATATAATGGCGCAGTTCTTCATTGGCTACATGTTCCTGGTCTTCAACCATGACAGTGAGAATCGCATTTTCCAAAGCGGCTGCTTCTTCATCACTCTTTACGCCGCCTTCATCCTGCTGTTTTTTTGTAATCTCAATAAGTCTGTCAGCCATACCGCGCATGACATTCCAGCCATAGCTGTTTGTATAGCCGTGCTTCATGTCCGTACCCGTTTTCGGATCCTTACCGGGCATGGTTTCATAGTTGTATTCCTGAATACCGTCGTTTTCGGCATTCCAGTTCATTACGAATTCAAGACCGTGGACATACGAATAAATGTCCGTACGGAAATAGTCGCCGTAATTGTTGACTCGATTGGATTCGAGCCATTTCTTTTCATTTTTTGTCAACTCTTTGCCTTCAGCCTGCTTTGCCTTTACTTCGGCAATACGTGTTGTCGCATGTTGCCAAGCCTGTGCAAAAGCGTGTACCGAGTCCTTAACTTCCTGATTCGGAACCTTTACGAGTACGACTGTGCCGAGTTGCGGTGTCGTTTCGGGATTTTTACTAAGCAAGGGATCGTGCAATGCCTGTACGGATGTACCGGCAAAAGCCGTTCCTAAAACAAGTGCTGCCGTGAAAGCAGACAAGATAGATTTTTTCATGTCTATACTCCTCTTCTTTAGTATCAAGTCTCAAGTTAACAGGCGACGGGCCTCTTGCGAGGCCCCACCTGTCATAAAAGCCGCTGAATTACATGCCGAGTTTCGCCATTAACATAGCGATATTCTTCTTCATTTCCGCATTTTCGCTCTTCAAATCGGCTACTTCACCCTTCAAGCCCTGATTTTCTTCTTTCACTGCCGCCATTTCCTGTTGTAATGCGTAAGCCGAGCTGATCGGGCCGCGACGATAGCGGTCGGCAATAGCCGTTTCCGGATCGCGGTGACCGAGTTTCCACGTAACACCGGCATTAGCCATCATGTGGCTCGAACCGCCTGCCCAGGACATGCCTGCATGCATCATGAGCGATTCGTTTCTGTAATGAGCTACCCCTAAAGCCAAAGCCGAGGTACCGCGATAGTTACCGTAGCCGGCCATAATCTGAGTCGGTTCCAACGGATCGTACTGAATCGGTTTCAGTGCGCCTAATGCGGCTCCTAATGCACCGACTGTCTCGATTTCATCACCCAGTTTGTTAATACGATTATAAATAGTCGGATCCGGAGTACCGTTACCGCCTGCTACATGAAGGTCATAAGTAATTTCCTTCGTCGTCGTGTTTTCATTTCTCGTAACCGTTACGGATCCGTCGTTGGATGTAACCTTCGTACGAGCGCCTTCCAACTGGCTGAGGTTTACGGCATCCGTCGAGCTTGTGCCCGGTGCCAGATTGGTAATCTTGTTACCGCCCAGGCTCAGATTGCCGTTGTTAATCGTTACCGTGTTGGAGCCGAAGTCGATACGCGGAGCATTACTCGTTGTCGTACCGCTGCTGATGGACTTAATGTTCTGCAAGTTCGGGTTCAGAGCATACGTAATCTTCTGATCCGTATCGTTGCCGCTCATAGTTTCGCGTTTAACAACCATGTTGTCGCCTGCAACGAACTGCGTGCCCTTATTGACTACAGCTGCACCGGCAGCACTGCCCGATGCCACGGAACCCGTACCTGTAGCGGCCGTATCAACCTTCCGATTCGTAGCCGACAAATCTACGTCGACCTTGAATATCTTCTTGCCTGTTGCATCCTTACGAGAGGAAACGGTCGTGTTATTACCGTTTTCCATGTCGATAAGATTCGTAATAACGTTCTTGCCGTCGTTTGTAATATTTGACAAGTCGTTCTTGGCAATGCCTTCAATAACCGCTTTCTCATTAGCTACGTCGTCACCGTTGCCGTCCACATAGGTCATGGTTACCTTACCGTTGCTGTCAACAGTATAAGTTCCCGGCTTAATGTGGCGTTCATCAGCCTTCAATTCACTCTTGGCATCTTTCAACTGGCTTACGTTAACAGCATCCGTATCGGCCGTACCTTTAGCAACGTTCGTAATCTTATTGCCGCCGTTGTTGAGGCCGTCAGATCCGAGATGAACATCCGTCGTCGTGCCGCCTGTCGGTGCCTTAATGGTAATGCCGCCGTTGTTAACCGTCGTATCACCCATCTTGACACTGCCGCCGGCTGTCAAATCAAGGTCCTTGGAAAGCTGTACTTTAAGCTTGCCGTTTACGTTATTGACGCCGATATTGTTATCCGTAAGCTTCGTCTTATCAGCACCGCCGACAATGTCGACAACCGTATTGAGTTTCTTGCTGATAACCTTCGAAGAATCCGTTTGACCGTCGTCACCGGCAAACTTCATGCCGTCGTCGAGTGTTGCCACTTCATGGTCTTTATTATTCGTTTCGTCATGGTATACGATACGCGTCGTGTTCGTGCCGTCAAGACCTTTAGCTCCGTCTTTACCTTGGATGGTAATGCCGTCGCGGCCGTTTGTGCCGTTCAAGCCGATAGAGCCGTCCTTGCCGTTAATCACAACTGCCGAACCGTCTGCACCCTTAACGCCTACTTTACCGTCTTTGCCCAGTGCTCCCGGTGCGCCTTCTTTACCCACTTCGATTTCGTCGCTCAAGCCGTACTTAATAACCGTATTGCCTGCGCCGTCGTTCGTCTGGGTAATGGTGACGTTCTTTCCTGCCTGGAATTCAACAGCCTTGCTGTCCGTAATATCCTGAGTCGTATCACCCGAGTGTGTACCTTCGCCTGCAGAAGACTTAGCTACCCACTTGCTCATACCGCTTGCCGGTGTGAAGCTGCTCAGGTCGACAACAGCCGTCTTTCCTGCCACGTCGTTTCCGTTACCGTCCACGTAGGTAAGGGTTACCTTACCGGCTGCATTCGGCGTATATGTACCCGGTTTAATGTGAAGTTCATCTTCCAGGTTCGCCACCTTATGCGTTACCGTAGAGCCCGGTGTTGCACCCGGTGTCGTATCCGGCGTCGTGTACGTAATGCGGTCGCCTGCGTAGTTAATCGTCGTGTGGTTACCTGCAGGATCGCCCAACTGGATCGTCTTCGTTTCTACCGTATTCAAACCTTTTACAGTCTTGTTCAGCTTAATCGTCAACGTATCCGTGCCGTCTGCTACCACTGCGATATTGCCTGCCGCGCTGTCGAAGGCATTTGCTTCCGCTTCCGTTACGCCTTCACCCTTAACCTTAACCAAGCTGTTGAGCTTATGTTTGTTTTCCGTAGACGTGTTGTTACCCGTAAAGCGTAAGCCGTCGTTCAGTGTTGCCACTTCTTCTTTGCTGCCGTCCGGCTTTTCGTATACAACGCGAGTCGTCGTCGTTCCCGGTGCTCCGTCAAGTCCCGGCTTACCGTCACGAGTTACCGTAATGGTCGTCGTGACGCCGTCATGACCGTTAATACCGATCTTGCCGTCTTTGCCGTCCTTGCCGGCTGCCGTAATCGTTTCAGTCTTCAGGTCTTTATCGAGCTTCACGTCAATCGTCGTGTTGCCGCTTGCATCCTGGTCGATGAACGTCTTGATGTTCGAACCGTCATAGTTCGTGTCGGCTTTCGTGCCCGCACCTTGTACCTTAACCGTCGATCCGAGCTTGTTCGTCTTCACGCCGCCCGAGTTGGCGTCAAACTTAAGACCCTTGTCCGTCAAGCCGTCGGCCGTGTTCTTCAAGTCCGATACGTTAACGGCACTGTTCGGGTTGTTCGTATTAGCCGCGTCGAGTTTATCCAGGAACGTAGCTCCCGTCTGGTTGGAGATCGAGCTTGCTACGTTGTTCAGACGCATCGGAGCCGTCGTCGAGTTGTTGCCGTCGTTCATGGACGCAATAACATCCGACTTCGCTACCAAGTTGCCTTGGCCTTCTTCTTTATCATCGTAGAAGTTGCCGTCGTTATGCAGATATACCTTCGTGCCGTCCGCCTTCGTGTACGTTACGGGCAGTTGTGCGTTGTTTACGACCTTCTGCGAGTTGACTGCCAAATCATACTTGTGGTCCGGTGACGTACCGTTATCCGTTACTTTGACCGTACCGTCTGTCGATTCGACGGTCGTATTCGTGCCGCTGCCGCCTGTAGCCAGGTCGGAGAAGTCGATAACCGCCTTCGTGTCGTTCACAGCCGTACCGTTTCCGTCGTTATATACCAACGTAACTTTCTTCGTTGTCGCATCGTACTTGTAAACGGCATTCGTACCTGTTGTCTGCGTCGTTTCCGTCGAGCCTGTCGGTACGTTTGTCGGACGAATGTGACGTTCTTCCGCCTTTAACTTATAAAGCTGCGAGCCGTTTACGGCTTCTGTCGACGTGCTGCTGATTTCACCCGGAGCTACGTTGGTAATCTTGTTACCGTCCATGCTCAGATTGCCGCCGCTAATAACCACCGCCGGCGTATTGCTTGCGCCGCCCGGAGTGGTGTTAAGCGTAATCGTCGTGCCGCCGTTTTTAATGGTATTAATATCTTTCAGGTTCTTGGAAAGTTGTACTTTGAGCTTGCCGTTTCCGTCGTTGTTAACACCGATGTTGTCGTCCGTTAACTTCGTAGCGTCCGCTCCGCCGATAATATCGAGCGTTTCGTTGAGCTTCTTCTTAACGACTTTGGTCTTATCCGTACCCTGAGCGTCGTCGCCTGCGTACTTCATGCCGTCGTTCAGTGTTGCCACTTCTTCTTTACTGCCGTCCGGCTTTTCGTATACAACGCGAGTCGTCGTCGTTCCCGGTGCTCCGTCTACGCCCGGCTTTCCGTCACGAGTTACTGTAATGGTCGTCGTGACGCCGTCATGACCGTTAATACCGATCTTGCCGTCTTTACCGTCTTTACCCGTTGCCGTAATCGTATCCGTTTCCAGGTTTTTATCGAGCTTTACATCAATGGTCGTATTACCGACGCTGTCTTGATTAATAATGGTTTTAACGTTCTTGCCGCTGTATTCCGTATCGGCTTTAGCACCTTCGCCTTGAACCTTAACCGTAGAACCGAGCTTGTTCGTCTTTACGCCGCCCGAGTTGGCATCGAATTTGAGACCCTTTTCCGTCAAGCCGTCTGCCGTATTCTTTAAGTCCGTTACGTTGACCGCTGCATTTTGCGTCTTCGTATCGCCTGCCGCCGCATCGAGTTTATCGAGGTACGTAGGCGACGTCACGCCCGGAGTCGTATGGTTGGAAATAGCGCTGCCCACGTTATTGACGATCATAGTACCGCCCGTCGTGGCTCCGCTCGGATCCTTAAAGGAAGCAATAACGTTGGAATTATTCACTTCCGTGCCGCCCGTCGCAGACGTATAGAACTTACCGTCGTCGTGGAGATATACCTTGTTGCCGTCCTTATCCGTATAAACTACGGGGCTCGTCGTGCTGACCGTATAGGTCTTTTGTCCCGTCGTCGCATCGGATGTAGACGTAACCGTTACGTTATCACCGGCTTTAACAATAGTACCGAGGCCTGTAATCGTCTTTTTACCGTCATTGGTAATATTGGTTAAACTCGTATTAGCCAAGCCCGAGTCGTCAAATTTCAATGTAATTTTTGAATCTTTCGTGCCGTCATCGGCTGCTACGGTGCTGATACGGCCGGTTCCTTCAACCTTCAGAGAACCGTCGTGAACGAGGAAGTCCGATTTTCCCGTATTGCCTTTTACAATAACACCGACATTCTTCAACTGAGCCACGTTGACGGCAACGTAGTCGTCGGAACCGCCGGCTACGTTGATAATCTGGCGTTTGTCGTTATCATTACCGACTGAAACGGCAGACTGAGTAGCACCGACGTACGTGCAGGAGAGTTATACTTACGAGTATGAATAGCTCCACCGTTTGCATAAGCCGCATCATAAGGAAGGGATTTAAGATCCGACGTATCTCTCGACGCAACCGCTCCCGCACCGAGGGCTACACCGCCGTTGACACTGGTCTGAGATCCGGCACCGAGAGCCACCGCATCATAAGCGTTCGAAACCTGTGCACCCCAGCCCATAGCCGTGGAACGTACACTGTTCGTTCCCGTTACATTGGCGGTTCTGCCGATAACTACGGATTCTCTGGCTGCCGAGGACGCACCGTGACCGATAACCGTACTGTCCGAAGCACCTTCTCTGGCCTGAGCACCCTGACCGATAACCGTCGAATAATGAGTGTTCTTCTCTGCCAAGCTGTCTTTACCGATAGCCACCGTCTCGTTGGACTGTTCACTTACAGTCGCATTGGTACCGATGGCCAACGTATCCCCTGCATTATATGTATCAGACGCCGTATTCGTTCCTGCACCGCTGTGAATAGTCGACGTTTCCGTATTGTAACCGCTCGCACCTACGGCACCGCCCGTACCGGAGTACGAATAGGTCGATGTAGCATCCTGAGCCTTTGTCGTAGCTCCCTTGCCGATAGCCATAGAGCCATAAGCTCCTGCATTGGCCTTGCTGCCGATAGCAAATGCACTGGTATTGGTGGCGTTGGCACCGTAACCCATTGCATAGGCAGCGGTAGCCGATGCCGTAGCATCTCTACCCAAGGTTACCGAACCGGCCCCCGAAGCCGTCGAATTATAACCGACAGCCGTTGACTGATTACCGGTAGCATTGATTTTTGCGCCGGCTGCAAAACCGCTTTCTCCGCTCGCATTCGCTTCCGTACCTACGGCTGTGGCATACTTGCCTGTCGACGAGGTACGACTACCGATAGCATTGGAATCTTCGTTAGTTGCCGTCGTGCTGTAGCCGGCCGCTAATGACTGAACACCCGTTGCATTAGCCGTATCACCGAAAGCACCGGCACTTTGAGCTTTGGCTTTAGCCGCCTTACCCACAGCCGTTGCACCGAAGCCTGTTGCTTCCGCATGATCGCCCATAGCCTGAGAGCTCTGTCCGCTGGCAGCCGCATTCACGCCCACTGCCGTCGAGCGAAGTCCTGTAGCATTAGTCCACGTACCGAGTGCCGTAGCTGCCTGCTGAGTGGCTGTATTTTTACTGCCGATGGCAGTAGCATTGGTTGCCGTTGCTTCACTTTCCGCACCGACAGCAACGGACTGTGTGCCTGTTGCTTTATCTAACGTACCGATTGCGACTGATTCTAACCCTGTTGCATCAGTCTTGCTGCCCATAGCGGTAGAATATGCACCGGCCGCAGTCCCCGACGCATTCACGTGAGTCCCGATGGCTACGGCTGCCGAATTCATAGCCCATACGGAATTACCGAGAGCTACGGAGCCGCCGACCGTCACATTGCTACCATTAATATTCTGTACAGCTTCTCCGGCATGTGCATCAACGCCGATAGCCGTAGATCCGCCGCCTACAGCCTGGTTACTGCTACCGATAGCTACGGACGAATCTTTGCTGGCCGTATTCCCGAAACCGAGAGCAATACGACCGTTTCCGGGAGATCCTGTAACATTATTCTGGCCGCCAATAGCAATGGCATTTTTATTAACACCCTTGTTATGGTAACCCGCCGAAAGACCGTTCGGTTCAATATTGATAGCACTATTACTGTAATCGTCACCTGCCAAAGCCTGCTGCGGTGCTAAACCGCCGGCAACACCGGCCATCATGAGACCTGCCAAGACGGTTGCCAAAACCTTCTTCTTGCCGCCGTTTGACTTGGTATATTCCGACACAACTACATAACACTGTTTAGACTTACTCCAAACAATCTTAAAAACCTTATTCATTCTTCACATTACCTTCCTTTACAAAAAATAACGATATAAACATACAATTATCGATGTTACAGGTTTTTAACCTTTCGTTTCGTCGCATAAACGAAACTTTCGCCATGAGCTCAATTTTTTAATAACTTACGTGCATGTTATTTTACAAAACTTTTTCTATTATTTCAAGATAGTAATCGTTTTCCGTTAGTAATTTATGAATGAGTTGAACTCATGTTTTTTGATGAGGTTATCAAATTTATTCATGATGACAAGCTCTTGATTTTTTATAAAAAAAGACCTTTCCAATATGCGATAATACCGCATACAGTAAGGTCGGAGCTTGTTGTCCGCGTTTCTCCCACCCCCCCGGAATTTCTTCTCACCAAATACGGACTCCATATTCTTTTGTGTTATTATTTATTTTTTGTGCATACTCTTTCTGCCCATACCACCCTCTTATATGCCATACACATTTTTATACTCACGTCATTCCTAAACGGAATATAATTTGTATTTCGCTAAGATTTTACCATTAATTTATTTCCGTTTATTTTTCATTCTGTTACAGTTTTATAACATTCGATTATCCGTTACGTTTCATTCCATGTTGCTCGGTTATAATGCTGTAAAAAACGGGAACCCCTGTATCATACAGGAGTTCCCGTTCCGGATTACATGAATTCTTCGTCTTGTTTACGACAAACTTTCCAATTCTTTTCGCTTCGTTTCCCTTCCCAAGGTAAGGACAATAAAGGAAATAAGTACAAATACACCGGCAAAGATATAGAATATATGTCCCATATCCCAAGCATCGGTCAAAAGGGCTCCTACAAGAAGAGGTGCCACCATACCGCCTACACGACCGAATCCCGTAGCCCAGCCGCAACCCAGACCGCGAATCTCCGTCGGATAGAGTTCAGGTGTATAAGTATATATAACGCCCCAGGCACCGAGATTGAAAAAAGACATGGTCGCTCCCCAACAAAGCAGTGCCGTAACAGTCTCAGCGTGTCCGAAAAAGTAACTGGCTATGCCGCTGCCCAATAAAAACAGGGACAAAGTATAGCGCCGTCCCAGTCGATCGACGAGCCAAGCCGCCGCTGCATATCCCGGCAACTGTGACAAGGTCATGACGAGGACATATTCAAAAGTTTTAACTACCGTAAATCCTTGTTTAAATACAAGGGAAGGAAGCCACATAAAGACACCGTAATAGCTGAAAACGATGCCGAACCACACGAGCCAGAGCATGACGGTTCGTTTAATAAAACGGCTTGTCCAAAGAGCCGTGAAGGAGCCTTTAGTTTCTTCCGCCACATCCTTCTCCGTCACTTCAAGGGGACGAGGTTCCATATGGCAACGTTCTTCCAAGGAAGAAACGATTTTTCGGGCTTCTTCTATTTTTCTCTTTTTTAAAAGATAGCGAACCGATTCGGGTAAGTGCATACGAATAACCATAGTATATAAGGCCGGTAAGGCTCCGATGAGAAAGGCCGTACGCCACCCCGTCACGGGAATAATAAAGTAGGCGATAAGGGCTGCCAACAACCAGCCGACAGCCCAGAAGCTTTCCAAGAGTACCATAAAACGACCTCTTGCACGCCCCGGAACGTATTCGGTCACCAGCGTAGCCGCTACGGGTAACTCACCGCCCAATCCCAGCCCTACTAAAAAACGAAAAAGAACGAGTAACTCATAATTCGGTGCTACGGCACACAATCCCGTAGCCAAGCTGTACAACACTATGGTGACGGAAAATACGGTTTTTCGCCCCACTCTGTCAGCTAAGGTACCTGCGGCTACAGCCCCCAGAGCCATGCCGACAAGGCCGATGCTGCCGAGCATCCCCGCCTGAGTAGCCGAAAGCCCCCATTCTTTGATAAGCAAGGGTAAAACAAACGCAATAAGCCCCGTATCCATGGAATCAAAAACCCAACCGATTCCGGCAACCACCAACAGCTTATAGTGAAACGATGAAACGGGTAACGCATTTAAACGTTCCAGCACAATATCATCCTCCTTATATTATGTATATAATTGTGAAAATACGCATTTTAAATTTTAAACCCGATTTGTATGCATCTCTCGTTCGTTTTCGCAAAAACAGGACAGCATCTATCTTCTATCCCCTTTTATTTTATCATCACTATAAATGCTACTTTATAAGTATAGCATAGTTATTCTTATAAACCTTATAAAACTTTCACATACCCATGCCGACACCTATTACTTTACTTTATACACTTTTAAAGCAATATAAAAAGGAGCCTCTTTGATGAGAAGCTCCTCTTATATTACATTATATAATATTATAATTGTTGACGTAAATTTACAATACGTCCTTCTTCATAGGGCGAAATTAATTGTCTATCCGCCTCCATACCGGCCTGCAGTGAAAAGAGTACCGTTTCATTTAAATAGAACCGTAATTCATTGTTTTCGATTTGTCGTGTATTGTCAGCCAAAATATTCAGGAAGTCTTGTTCAAACATAGCCTTATTCTCCGGCGTTACATAGGAATGAGTGGCGAAAAATGTTTCATAGTCATGATAAAGCTTATAGACCGCCTGTTTGCCGTACGCTGCTTCCTTCCAGCCATGACTGTCACGATACAGATTGACGCGAACGTACATATAATGCAGAACCTGATCGTTATACCAACCCTGTTCGGATTTTACGCCCACACCGACTTCCTTGACCAACTGCCCGCCTCTTTGTGCCTGTAAGGTCGTAAATTGTTGCAACGCCTTATACACTTCCGCATTCGGAACGACGATAGCCGTCATTTCCTGAACTGCCGTCAAATCCCGACTCGACGGTGCCGGTTGGGATAAGGGGTCGGCGGCAGCATAGGCCGTGGTGCTGACAGATAAGGCCAAGGCTGCAGTAATCAGTTTTTTCAACATAGCATCCTCCTTACGAGGTTTGCCCCCGGCCGAAGCCGGGAGCCCCCGTTTCTCTCACTTATTTCAGACCCGCTTTTTCCATTAAGAGGGCAATTTGAGCCTTCATTTCTTCATTGTCGGCCTGAACCTTCCGATACGCTTCAGTCAGTTCTTCTTCATGGTGCTTAATGCGGGCATTTTCAGCCTTCAGTGCCGTTACTTCATCTTGCATTACGTATACGGAGCTGATAGGGCCGGCTTTGTAGCGATCGGGAATGGCTTTCTTTTCCGCCGAACGACCGAACTTATAAGTTACGCCCGCATTGACGGCGTTATCCTGTTGTCCGAAGGATGCACCAACGTGGAGCAACGTATTTTCATTCGTGTAATGAGCCAAGCCGAGTGCTACGGATGTACTGTTACCGTACGAACCGACGGCCGCCATAACCTGTGTAGGTGCAATGGGATCGTAAGCCAAGGGATGTAATCCCGCCAAGGCTGCCGATGCGGAACCGGCATTATCCACCTTGACCTGTACGCGACGAAGCTGGCTTACATTGACGGCATCGTCATCGAGCGTGCCGGCTGCTACTCCGTGAAGCTGTTGTCCGCCGTTATTAAGGCCCGTTCCGGTCAGGCTGACCCCTGTTGTCGAAGTGCCGACAGGTGTAAAGGTAATACCGCTACCGCCCATGGTCATGGACGATGTCACGGTCGGAGCGCCCGGTCGACGATCTTCGCCCAGAACCGGTCCGTTTGTCATCTCTCTCGGCGTTGACTCGGGAGCCGTAGTCGACGTTGTAAAGGTAATAGTACCGTCTCCCATATTAATATCCTTGGCCAACTTAATATTGTAGCCGTCTTGAGCGGAATTCGATACTACGGCAATATTGCCGTCTGTCAAGCGCGACAGATTCTTCGCATTGCCGCGCAGATTTAACGTATCGCCGAGGCCGACCGAAACCTTACCCCAGTCGCCTTGGAAAACTCGACCGCCGGAAATCTTATCACTGACGACCTTGAGCTGATCTTCCGTTGCCGCTCTGCCGCTTGTAATATTCGGGTTCTTTACGTCCCACGTCGTATTGCTTAAGCCGCCTACATAGCTGCCGCCGCCTTGTCGACCTATACTTACTCCGCCGACACCGATATTGCCGTTTACACCGTCAATACTTACAGCTCCGGCACCGCTGCCGATGGTCAATTTGTCCGAAAGGCCTACGACAACCTTACCGCCGCTTACGGACGTGCGTACGTTCGTACCGTCGCCGCCGATAGCCACCGTTTCGCCCAAGCCTTTCATAATCGACCGACCGTCATCAGTAGTCACTCCGAAGCCTTTACGGCTTATACTGTCCGCCATATCATGAAGTTGGCCGCCGTTAACGGCATCCGTACTGCCGACACCGATACGTCCTGCCGCTACATTTGTAATGACCTTATTACCCGCATCGATACCGTTTTTCGTAACTGACGGACCACCGTTAATAACCAGTCCGTCAGAGGTTACGGTCGTATCACCGGTCATCACCTTATTGGCCGTAACCGTGTCAACGCGCACATCCTTATTCAAAGATACGCGAACCCTGCCGTTTTCAACGGACGTGGAAATATTAGTTCCGTCGCCGCCGATGCCGACTGTTTCACCCAAGTTCTTCTTAACCGACTTACCGTCATCAGTCGTCACACCGAAGGCTCCCTGTTTGATCCCGTCTACAGCCTTGTCAAGCTGCCCCTTATTGACCGCATCATGTTCGTCTTCCATCGTTGCAACTTGATGCTCTCCCGTCTTGTCTTCATAAACGATACGCGTAATTCCGTCCGTACCGTCTACACCTTTTTCACCCTTAATCCCCTTGGAGACATCATCATAACCGTTCTTCACAGTCAGGTCGATACCGTTCGTACCGTCCTTACCGTTGGTTCCTGCCGGCCCCGTTAAGCCGATATGGCCCACACCGTCCTTACCGTATACGGTTACGGCATCCTTACCGTCCTTACCGCTCACACCGATCTTGCCGTCTTTTCCGTCTTTACCGACTTGAACGGATTCGGTAACAAGGTTTTTATCCATCATGACGGAAATATTGCCGTTTGCATCTTTTACGGTCTTAATATTTTCACTGCTATATTCGGAATCTGCCTTCGTGCCGCCGCCGACGATACCCAAGGTTTCACCGAGGTTTTTGTGAATTACCCTGCCGTCATTTCCGACGAAGTTCATGCCCTTGGCCGTCAGGTTGTTCGTCACATTCGTCGTCGAATTCGTTACGGCGTTATTTACCTGATCCGTCAGGTAGTCTACGTTTACAACTTCGCTTCCGTCGTTACCCGTTGCATAGGCTACGTTGGTAATATGCGTGCCGCCCGTCTTGTTGACGTACGTGCTGCCTGCCATGGTAACGGAGTTTTTATTTACGACGCCGCCCGTTACATCGTACTGTACAGAGCGGTTCGACAAGTTGTCTACAGCCGTCTTGGAAGCCACATCCTTAATTGTAACCGTTTCTTTTACACCTGCATGCTTCTTATCTTCTACCGTCAAGTTCACCTTGCCGTCAGCATCGACAGAGTAGGCACCGTCGACACTTCCGTCATTGGCTACTAAACGGAAGTCGGACATATTACCGCTCACGTTATTAATAGCTTCATTTACGACTTTCAGCTGATCTTCCGTAGCCGCTCTGCCTGAAACAGCCGTACCGTTCCACGTCTTGTTATCAAGGCCTGTCACGTAGTTACCCGTCACGCCGCCCGATACTTGCGTACCCGTCTTCACATTGCCGGCCGTTACGCTCGTAAGTCCCGTTACTTCTTTGGCAAGCTGTACCTTCAAGACTCCGCCTATGTTGTTGACGCCGATATTTCCGTCAGACAAGGCTCCTGCAGCTCCGCCGCGAACGTCCAATCGTTCGTTGAGTTTCTTTGAAATCACCGTACCGTTATCTCCGGCAAACTTCATGCCGTCGTCCAGGGTTGCCACTTCGTGGTTGCCCGTCTTGTCTTCGTAAACAATGCGAGTAACGCCGTCCGTACCGTTTACGCCCGGCTGACCTTTTTCAACATGAATATCCACACAATTCGTACCGTTAATACCGTCTACGCCGTCTTTACCGTTAATGCCGATGGTGCCGTCCTTGCCGTTTTTACCCGTAACGGTTACCGTTTCAGCCGTCACGTCTTTGCCGAGGGCTACATCAATAACCGTATCGGCACCTGTCTTTTTAATGGACGTCTTAATATTCGTGCCGTCACCTTTAACGGTCACCTTAGAACCCAGGGCACTCGTCTGTTCACCGCCCACATTGGCATCAAAGCGAAGTCCCTTGTTCGTAACTTCTTCCACCTTCGAGTCAAGCTGGCCCTTATTGACCGCATCATGACTGTCTACGGCGTTTTGGACGTTTGTGATCCGATTATTCGAGACGCTGACATTTCCGCCCGTAATAGTTACACCGTTGCCGCCTACACTCGTATTATTGTTTAAGACAATACTCGTAGTGCCGTTCGATACGGATGTAATGTCCGTCAAATTCTTCGCCAAGGCAATAGAAATTTTACCGTTATCGTTAGCCGTTTGAATATTCGAATTTTTTCCGACAATGCTCAAGGTAGATCCCAAGTCCTTGTGAATAGATTGCCCGTCATTTCCGACAAAGTTCATGCCCTTGGCCGTCAGGTTGTTCGTAATATTCGTCGTCGTATTCGTTACGGCATGATTTACCTGATCCGTCAAGTAGTCTACGTTTACGACTTCGCTTCCGTCGTTACCCGTCGCATAGGCTACATTGGTAATATGCGTGCCGCCCGTCTTATTGACGTACGTGCTGCCCGCCATGGTGACGGAGTTTTTATTCACGACGCCGTTTGAGATATCGTAATGAACGGCGTCTTCATCGTGACCGCCCTTTGCGGAAATACGGATTTGCCCGTTTGCCGACTTTTCGATGGTCACGTTTTCACCGTTTACAAGATTGACCTTACCCCGGCTGGGCGGTACATCTTTCCCGTTAGCCTGCAATGTCCAAATATCCGTCTTTTTCGCCAAGTCGCAGTCTTTAAAGCCGATCTCGTAATGTCTGTTTCCGTTCGCATCGATACCGCCGTTATCCTTAACGGTAATACGACTCCCCGGAACGGCGGATACGGTCGTATCCCTACCGTTTACAGTATAGGTTTTTGTCCCGTTAGCAACAGTTGATGTAACGGTCGTATTCGAACCGCCTTTCACTACGACGGCCTTCTGAGCTTCATTATGAATAACCGTTTTGCCTTCATTGGTAATGTTGGACAAGTTAATATTAGCCGATGCATCGATCTTTTGACGAACCGCATCGGTTAACCCGACAGTAACCGTTCCGCTTCCTGCCTGAGTGGTCACGTACTGATTATCACCTTGAATTTTTAAAGTCTGACTATCCAATAAGACATCCGTATGCCCCGTATTGGCACCCACTTTGAGGTTCACATTGCGCAATTGGGCCACATTGACAGCATCCGTATCCTTGCTACCGGCTGCTACATGGGTAATTTGTCTCGTATGTCCTTCATTGCCGACGGAAACGGCTGCATACTCGGACCGTAAAGCAGAACCGCCAAGTCCGGCATAGCCGTTTGTCCGCCCGTCTTCCGTTTTAACATTGTAGCCCCATTCACCGCTTGTTCTGTCGGCTCTCGAGTTAGAGCCCAAAGCTACGCCGTTTACCGTCGGTGCCGAAGCACTTTTACCGATAGCCACGGCATTGTCGGCACACGCTTTGGCATCGGTACCGTAAGCAATAGAGCTTGCGCCGCCGGCCGTACTGCGACTGCCGAAGGCTATACTGTCGACGCCTTTAGCATGAGCCGTCTGACCCAAGGCAATAGCACGATCGGCCGTAGCCTGCGTATTGTTTACACCGTCATAGGCGGCAATGGGAGTTCCCTTGGAATCATATTGTGTTTTCGGTGCTATGGTGCCGATGGCGATGGACTGATTGCCCGTAGCCGTAGACGAATGTCCCATAGCCAGACTGGCTTCACCCTTAGCTACGGCAGCCGTTCCGATAGCCGCCGCATACTTACCGCTTGCATAAGACTGACGCATCATGGCCAGGGAGTTAAATTCCGCAGCCTTGGCCCCGGCGCCGATGGCTACAGCGGCAATCTTTTCGGCAGACGCATAGGGACCTACGGCAACAGCCAACGATCGAGCCCGCGAATAATCACCGAGTGCCGTACCGGATGCGGTCTGTACCTCAGGGTCATAAGCGTTGGCGGCGTTACCGAGTGCAATACCGTACAAATGCGTACCCGTATATAATTGATACCGACCTGTACCGTCCCACTGTAAGACTCCCGTATTGTCATAGGCCTTATTACCCGGTGTCCCGTAATCGTACATCTTCGTCGCCGTACCGCCTTCCAAGGCAGACATCCACCCGGATGATAACCGAATGCCCGCACTTCTTGCAGGGTTGGGATCGGTCGGTCCCGGATCGTCAGTGACGGCAGCAAAAACAGGTACACAGCCGGTTAAAAATAAGACCGCCAAGGTTGAAATAAGCGTGTATCCTCTGTTTTTGGACGTTTCGGACTTAGTTTTTGAATGAGACTTTGCTATTTCCGAAGTAACAACATAACAGTTTCTGGCTTTGTTCCAAATAACTTTAAAAATCTTATTCATATCATGACCCCTTTTTCTAAAAAGTATTTTTATTTATGTACTTTTAAAGATCCGTACATATCCTCCTTCCCCTAGTACCCCAAAACACCTTATATAAATTATCAATTCTTTTACATTATGATTACACATTCTATTTTATTATGGCAATGCTTGAAGGTGAAATTATTACAATTCTGTTACATTTCCGTTTTTCGTTATTTTTTTGAAATATAAACGCATGTAAACACGTTAATATCTGTGGTAGTACGAAAATTTATTTATATCCATTTCCCGGGATTACCCTTTCTCCCTTACAACGTTTAATCACCATACCATTAATATTTTGTAATGACAGTAACTTATAGTGAGTCAAGAAAGCCCGTTTTTATCTTGATGTCATTTGTGTTGCCTGAAGTTTTCTGTATATTCTGTTATATTTCTTTTATTTTTACTTCTTTTATTTGATAGTTTCTCTCTCCTTCCTTTCATTTTTCATTCCTTATTTTCTAACAGTTTTTTTACAGCATTTTGGGGATATTTCAGCTATTTATTCTATTTTTTCTTAGAAAGATCTATTTGCAATTATTTATCCTTCTTTTTAAATGATAGTTTTCTTTCTATTTACTATCATCTCAAAAGATAAGATAAAATCACTTTTATTTTTTCTTTCCAATATTTGACTTTTTGACTTTTAGGTGTATAATCATAGTTGTAGTCGAGAACATAAAGAAGTTTAAATGAATGAATCGTTCCTATCTCTTGACCGCTAAGGAGGTTTATACTATGGGAAATGAAAAATACACACAAAAGGTAATGGCCGCTTTCCAAGACGCTCAACAGACGGCGGCTCTTCACTATAATCAAGAAATTACATCCGTTCATCTGATGATCGGTCTAACCAAAGATCCGGAAGGTCTCTTAGCCTCTATTTTCAGCGATTGTAAAACTGATTTGCCGCTTTTAAGAGCCAAGTTGGAACAGATGCTTAAAAAGATTCCGTCCGTTCAAGGTTCAAGTAACCTGTCCATGTCGACAGAAATGGTACGTATCATCGGCAAGGCTCAACAGCGTGCCGAAGCTATGCACGACGATTACGTCAGCACGGAACATTTGCTTTTAGCCGTTGCCGAAGACAGTGATGAAACTATGCAGGAAGTTTGCCGTCAATTCGGATTAAATGTCGATAAGATTCTCTCTTCCATTAAGGCAAACAGAAAGCAGTCCGTTTCATCCGATAATCCTGAAGATAATTATAAATCTTTGGAAAAGTACGGCCGCGATTTGACGGCTGCCGCCCGTAAAGGAAAGCTCGACCCCGTCATCGGTAGAGACGAAGAAATTCGTCGTACCATCGAAATACTTTCGCGTCGTACCAAGAACAATCCGGTTCTCATCGGTGAACCCGGTGTCGGTAAAACAGCTATTGTCGAAGGCTTAGCCGGTCGTATCGTTGCCGGTGATGTTCCGGAATCTCTGAAAAACAAGACCCTCTACTCTCTCGATATGGGGTCTCTCATTGCCGGAGCTAAATATCGCGGTGAATTTGAAGAACGGCTTAAAGCCGTCCTCAATGAAATCGTTAAATCGGACGGCCAGATTCTCCTATTTATCGATGAAATCCATACGGTCGTCGGTGCCGGTGCTTCAGAAGGCTCTATGGATGCGGGCAATCTGTTGAAGCCTATGCTGGCTCGCGGCGAACTCCGTTGCATCGGTGCTACGACCTTAAATGAATATCAGAAGTATATTGAAAAAGATGCCGCCTTGGAACGCCGCTTCCAACCGGTTATGGTAGACCAACCTTCTGTAGAAGATACAATTACCATTCTTCGCGGCTTGAAAGAACGCTATGAAGTCCATCACGGTGTCCGCATTCGTGATAATGCCATGGTCGCCGCTGCCGTTCTTTCGGATCGCTATATTTCTGACCGTTTCCTTCCCGATAAGGCTATTGATCTCGTCGATGAAGCCGCTGCAAAGCTTCGCACGGAAATTGAATCCATGCCGGCACCTCTCGATGAAATTCGTCATAAAATCATGCAACTGGAAATTGAAGAACAATCTTTAAATAAGGAAACGGACGACGCTTCTAAAGAACGGTTGGCTAAAATTGTCGACACGAAGAAGGAACTGGTTGCGGAAGAAAAAGAACTTAAAGCTCGTTGGGACAAGGAAAAACAGGCAATTTTACGTACTCAGGCCTTAAAAAAAGAACTGGATGACGTACGCCATCAAATGGAAAAAGCCGAACGGGATTATGATTTAACAAAGGCTTCCGAATTAAAATACGGAAAGTTACCTGAATTGGAACGTCAGTTAGCCGAACAGGAAGACTTGCTTTCGAAAGAAAAAGACAGCCACTTATTGAAAGAAGAAGTCGGCGAAGAAGACATTGCGCAGGTTGTCAGTCGTTGGACGGGTATTCCCGTTACAAAGATGATGACGGGTGAACGTGAAAAGCTCCTTCATTTGGACGATACACTCCATCAGAGAGTCGTCGGCCAAGACGAAGCGGTTCGCGTCGTAAGTGATGCTATTATGCGTGCTCGTGCAGGCATTAAAGATCCGAATCGCCCCATCGGTTCATTCATCTTCCTCGGCCCTACAGGCGTAGGTAAAACAGAACTGGCCAAAGCCTTGGCTGAATCGCTCTTTGACGACGATCGCAACATCGTACGTATCGACATGAGCGAATATATGGAAAAACACACCGTGTCAAGACTTATCGGGGCTCCTCCGGGATATGTCGGATACGACGAAGGCGGCCAGTTGACGGAAGCGGTTCGCCGCCATCCCTACTCGGTCATCTTATTAGATGAAATAGAAAAAGCCCACCCCGACATTTTCAACGTTCTCCTGCAAATTCTCGACGACGGTCGTCTGACGGACGGCAAGGGTCGCGTAGTGAATTTTAAAAATACGGTTATCATCATGACCAGTAATTTAGGTTCTCATGAAATTCTTGAAGCAGCCGACTTCGAAACAGCGGAAAAATCGGTTAAGGATATCTTAAAATCCTATTTCCGCCCTGAATTTCTAAACCGTATTGACGACATTGTCGTCTTTAAGGCACTGAAAAAAGAACAGGTATTCGATATTGCCCGTATTTTGTTGGAACACCTCAGCAACCGTTTGCAAAAGCAAATGAACATTACCTTAACGTGGACCGATCGGGCTTTGGAAGAACTGTCCGATAAAGGGTATGAACCTCAGTTCGGTGCTCGTCCCTTGCGCCGCCTCATCACGCATACCGTAGAAACAGCCTTAAGCCGTGATATTATCAGCGGTCGTATCGGTGAAGGCCAAACTGTACGCATCGATTTCGACGGTACGGACTTTACTTTCAATCCTGTCAAGGGGTAAGCCTTTCCTATTCCGAACAACCGGGTTATCTTTATTCTATATTTATATAAAAGGACTTTTCTCAAAACGAGAAGAGTCCTTTTGTTTCTTTTATCCCCTTCTTTTCCGCTTTGTCACAATATTATATCTTTTTCCCCGCTTCTCTTTCTCAAGATATACCCCTGGGAGTACATTCGTTCGCGTTTACAAGGGGAGGGAAAAATATTATAATGAACTGCAAATACATAGACAGGTGAACGGAATGACTAATACTTTAGGTAAGCATTTACTTATTGATTTTTACAACTGCCGACTCGTAATTTCCGAACCGGAAGAGTTGCGGCCGTCCATAGAAAAAGCATTTGTTCAGGCAGGTGTAAAACTTGAGGGAATCAGTTGTTTTCAATCAACTGATGAAATGACGTGCATAGCCTTATCTGGCAATACGCACGTTTGTATTCATTATTACCCAGTCTTATCATATGCTGCCGTCGACTTGTACAGTTTTTCGACGGACTTGAATTTAAATCGGTTAATGAATATCTTCAAAATCGGCTTGAAGTCGGATCGCATCAAGGCAACCAGCGTCCGTCGTGGCGATTTCGGTTCCATCAGGGATATGCGTCCCACGCGTAAGTCCAAAGTCTCTACAGCTCGCAGAGTCAAAAATACGGGAGCTCGTTTAAAGCGCACGAGTGCCAAAATGATTAATATTTTGCGCCACCCTAAACGACCTCCCAATGAATAATCGTTAGTTTGTTTGTCCGCATCAGAAAGGTCTTATCCCCATGTACATGTTATCATTGAGTCAATCTGCCGGCATGGGCTTTGATGAAAAAGAATCACTGGAAGCGATTACAGCCAATCTCGTTTCATTCTTACAAATGAAGAGTCAACGCCTGTACAGACATTCTTTGCAGGTTGCCAACTACAGCGTCAGTGTGGCTGCCAAACTCGGCTTGCCGAAAAGCGAAATCGAGTTGATTAAATACGCTTCGTTGTTACATGACATAGGAAAACTCAGTCTTTCCAATTCCTTACTGGCCAAGGCCCCTTATCTGAATCGTTCGGAAAAGGCTCTGTACCGGCGCCATGCTGCAGCCGGTGGTAATATGTTGGAAAACATTCCTTGTTGTCAGGACATTATTCCCTATATCGTTCATCATCACGAACGTTGGGACGGTTCGGGTTACCCCAAGCACTTGCGCGGTGCCAATATCCCCTTCGGTGCCCGCATTATTGCCGTAGCCGATTATTATGATACAATTATTAATCCGTCTGCGGATTTTTGGGCTAAGACGAAGCAACAGGCCGTACGTGAGCTGTTCTCCGCTTCGGGGCTTCTCTTCGATCCGGAAATTGTAAAAGCCTTTATCGATACATTGGGAAAATAAACAAATAATGAAACCCCTTCTTTACAATTTGTAAAGAAGGGGTTTTCAGTTGCGCGACGAAGCTATAACAAGTCCGGTCACTTCAACGGCCCCGTTTCGCTTTAAAGCGGCGGCACAGGCCTGTAAAGTCGCTCCCGTCGTATATACATCATCAACCAGTAACAGGCGACAATCCTTCACGGTCTTGCCGGCAGCCACAGCAAAGGCCGCTTTCAAATTGCTCTGTCGCTCTTTACGTGCCAAGCCGACCTGCGAACCGGTCGGCCGAATGCGTTGTAACGCAGGTAGCCACATGTAACCGTGTCTTTGGGCCCACGAACGGAAGAGAATATCGTTTTGGTTAAATCCTCTTTCCCTTTCCTTCAAAGGGTAAAGCGGCACAGGCACAACGGCATCATACATCTCCAATCGCCGGGTGAAGGGAAAGGCTTCCAGCAGATCCGAGAAAGCACGACCGTACTGTCGTTTTCTCTTATACTTAAGGTGCGTTAAAGCTCGTTGTACGGGCCCCGAATAATCACACAGGGCATAGCAACCGTCCAGTCTGTTTCGTCTGCTGTCATCCAAAAAGCGGGGATGCAGTAAATTTCTACGGCAATCTTCACACCACTCGGCTTCAGTCGAGACATAGCACCCACAGCCAGGACAAGCAGGCGGAAAGAGAAGATTTTTTAAAAACTTCCCCCCACAACTCAGCATATTTCATCTCTTTTCAATCGTTGAGCCAATAAGGTATACCGCTTACTTTTATCGGTAGCTCTTACAGCTCGTTGCAGTGCCGCCTTCGTACCTACAAGGATTACCTTCTTCTTGGCACGTGTAACGGCCGTATATAAAAGGTTTCGCTGCAACATAATGGAATGACTGTTTACGAGAACAATAATGACCGTATCATATTCACTCCCTTGACTTTTATGGACCGTTATGGCATAAGCCAGAGATATTTCTCCCAAGTCATTTCCCTTATAGCGTATATCCTGCTCGGGATAGCGTACATGCATGCTGTCATTACCGAGCGCGAAGACGGTTCCCATATCCCCGTTAAACACGCCCTTTTCATAATCATTCTGTTTTTGCATAACCTTATCGCCTGTACGAAAAAGTATATTACCGTTTTTCAACTCCGCCTTTGCGGCATCAGCGCCATTTACTTGTTTCTGAATCAATTGATTCAGAGCATCGACGCCGCATGCATTCCTGTACATAGGTGACAGAACCTGAACTGAAAAAATGTCCCCGCCCGTAGATATCACTTCTTTCTCGTATAGGTCGGCAACAAGATGAGCGCCTTTGTCCTCATCATTCGTCTCTATAAAACAAAATTCTCCTTCTTTGTCCACAACCGGCATACCACCGTGATTAATGCGGTGCGCATTGGTGACAATAAGGCCGCCTTCCTGCTGCCGAAAAATAGTTTCCAAACGTACGACAGGTACTGTTTCCGACCGAATAATATCATGCAAAACCGCACCGGCACCGACAGAAGCCAACTGATCCGCATCGCCTACAAGGATACACCGGCAATGGCCGGGCAAGGCTTCCAAAAGGCAGTCTGTCAATTCCAAATCGAGCATGGAAACTTCATCAACAATAATTAAATCGCCCTCCAGAGGATTGTCTCGATTATGATCGAATAAGGGATGTGCCCCTACATATCCGGCAGGTCCTAAAAGCCGATGAATAGTCTTGGCTTTACGCTGGGTTGTTTCGGCCAGTCGTTTAGCTGCTCGACCCGTAGGAGCACACAGCAAAATATTCAGTCCTTCCTGCTCAGCCAGGGCGATAATGGCCTTTACAACTGTCGTCTTACCTGTGCCGGGACCGCCGGTAATCACGGTCAGTCCCGAGTCCAAAGATCTCTCAACCGCTTCTCTTTGCTTGTCTGCCAGCGTAAATTCCCGTTCCGTCTGCCACCGATCTATAAACTCGTTTATATTGACATGAGTCTTTAACGATGTCTTAGCCGCCAGATTACGAATATCGTCGGCAACACGCAGCTCCCTCTCATAAGCATCAACCGTATATATATAAGTCAGACCGCTGCAATCCTCAGCTACAAGATGTCCGGTTATCAAAGTTTCATTTAATACATCGCGAATATGTACGGGTTCGGCCTTCAACACATTCGCCGCCTTTTCAACCAATTCATCGTCAGGCAGGCATACATGTCCGTTCGACGTCATTTCCTGTAATACATACTCGATACCTGCCGACAGCCGTTCCGTTCCCGTCGGGTCCGTTCCGAAAGCCAGTGCAATTCGATCGGCCGTATTAAATCCGATACCGTCAATATCACGAATCATTCTGTAAGGCTCGTGTTCAAGCACATAGGCCGCTTCATCACCGTATTCCGCCAACAAGCGTTTGGCATAACGACCTGAGATATAGTGAGTTTCCAACAAAAGGGCCAACTCGTTAACGTCTTTTTCCGCCTGCAAAGACGCTGTAAGAGCCGTTAATTTTTTCGGCCCTATTCCTTCAACTTCCTTAAGCCGCTCGGGCTCATTCATCATGATTTTCATCGTTTCCGCCCCGAAAGCGGTAACAAGCCGCTTAGCCAAAGCCGGACCGATACCGTCGACAGCACCGGAGGCAAGAAAGTTTTCAATACCTTCCGCCGTATCCGGCAAAAGCCGCTTCCACGAAGAAGCGGCAAACTGAGCTCCGTATTTTTTATGGATTGTTCCGTGACCTCGTATCTCCAATCGGTCCCCCTGCAAGGGCTTTACTCCGTTTCCCGTTACAGTCAACAAGGCACCGTCATCTCGGCGAATGCGAAAGACGAGGTAATCCGAGTCGGGTGCTTCAAAAAGCAGGCGTTCAACTGTCCCTGAAATTACTTCTCCTTCAACCATTATCCGTTCCTCTTCATTTCATCGTCTTCATAAACCTTGCTTTCGTCCATTAAGGCCTGATAAATACGCTTAATATAAGGAACCAGCAGCTTATCTGAAGTAAAGGCGGCTACTTTATCCAGAACGGCAGCTTCTCTGCTTGCATCGAGTACGGGCATACGGTGAGCTTTTTTATAGGCTGCCACAGCGGCTACGGCTTTCATTCGTTCTTCCAACAAAGCCGTTATTTGTTTGTCAATTTCATCGATTTGCTGACGACTGTCCGTAAGGTTCATATCTTTCATTCCTTTTGTTGAAAAACAGTATGTTTTTTCCATTATACCGCACTTTATAAGGGAAAACCACGATTAACAAGGGACTTTCATTTATGCGTACAACGCCGTTTCTTCAGATGCAACATATTTATTACACATTTACAGTCTTCAAGTAATTGTCAGAGCCTTTCTCTTTCGTTATAATATTATGTATTATTTATGAATTTATTATATCTTATACAGAAGGTTGTGATTTCTCACATGTCAGAAGAAAAGCAAGAGTTACGACGGAGCCTGAAGGCCCGTCACATGAACATGATCGCCATCGGCGGCGCTATCGGTACAGGTCTTTTCGTTGCCGGCGGGGAAACAGTCAGTACAGCCGGTCCCGGAGGAGCCTTATTGGCCTATGCCTTCATCGGCGTTATGGTGTACTTTCTTATGACCAGTCTCGGTGAAATGGCGGCTTATCTGCCGGTCAGCGGGTCCTTTGAAACATACGCCAACCGTTATGTCGATAAGTCCTTAGGCTTTGCACTGGGTTGGAATTATTGGTTTAACTGGGCCATAACACTGGCTGCCGAACTCGTAGCCGGGGCACTCATTATGAAATACTGGTTCCCCGATGTACCGGCTTCCGTATGGAGCGGTATTTTCCTGGTCATCCTTTTTATCCTTAACTATTTATCGACCCGGTCTTACGGTGAAAGCGAATTTATTTTCTCCAGTATCAAAGTTATTACGGTTATTACCTTCCTCGTCGTCGGCACCTTACTCATCCTCGGCGTAGGCGGTGAAGCACCCGGCTTTACGAACTGGACTGTCGGGGAAGCTCCTTTTGTAGGCGGCGGTGCTGCCGTTCTCGGTATTTTCATGGTTGCCGGCTTCTCTTTCCAAGGAACGGAAATGATCGGCATTGCGGCCGGTGAAAGCGAAGACCCGGAAAAAAATATTCCCAAAGCCGTCCATTCCATTTTCTGGCGAATTCTCCTCTTCTATTTAGGTGCCTTCGTCGTTATCGGCTTCCTTATTCCTTATACGGATCCGAACCTTTTGAACACGGATGTGGAAAATATTTCCATCAGCCCGTTTACCCTTGTTTTTGAACGGTTCGGCCTTGTTGCCGCCGCTTCCGTCATGAACGCCGTTATTCTTACGGCCGTTCTTTCGGCAGGCAACTCCGGCCTATACGTATCGACGCGTATGCTCTACGCTATGGCCAAGACGGGACAAGCTCCGAAAATCTTCTTAAAGCTCAATAAACGCGGCGTACCTACCAATGCCCTCTTTGCTACGGCTATCTTCGGTCTCGCCGCCTTCCTCACCTCTCTTATCGGTGAAGGCAAGGCCTATGACTGGCTTGTCAATATCAGCGGTATGGCCGGGTTTATTACTTGGATAGGTATTGCTATTTGTCACTATCGTTTCCGCCGTGCTTTTAAGGCTCAAAATAAGGACTTGTCCGCCCTGCCTTACAAGGCGTCTTTATTTCCCTTCGGACCGATTTTGGCCCTTATTCTTTGCATTATCGTTACGGCAGGACAAAATTATTCGGCCTTCACAGGCCCTGAAATCGACTGGTACGGCGCCAGTGTTGCTTACATAGGTATTCCCGTATTCTTAGCCGTTTTCTTCTATCACAAGTTCAAGCACAAAACCGGTCTCATCCCCTTGAAAGATGTAAATTTGACGCGTGAAGAACACATAGATTCAAAATAAACTATACACAAAGCCCCTTGCAGTTTACCGGAAGATAATCTGCAAGGGGCTTTGTATTGCTTATTCTTGTCAGGATACTATTTTTTTAAGACACGATGCGTCTACACGGCGTACATCCGCCGTTCCCGTAATAACCATAGCATCTATAAGTTCTCTGCGAATTTTATCCAAATACAGGGCTACGCCTTCAGCGCCTCCGCCTACGGCCGCTACGGCCACCGGTCTGCCGATAAGAACAGCGTCGGCCCCGAGAGCCAACATTTTAAGTACATCTTCACCCGAACGAATACCGCCGTCGACAAAAACAGGTATGTTACCCTTAATTTCAGCGGCAATTTCCGGCAAAACATCGGCTGTGCCGGCCATATCATCGAGAATACGCCCGCCGTGGTTGCTCACTACAATAGCACCCGCTCCCGCATCGGCACAAATTCTTGCCTCTTTAGCAGACATAATTCCTTTAACGACAAAGGGTAAGGGAGATTCCTGACAAATACGACGAATACTCGCTTCATTTTTAGGACCTACCGGTTGGCCGAGAAGTCGCATATTTACCAGTGTAGCCGCATCTATATCACAAGCTGTCGCCGGAGCTCCCGCCGCTTCACTCCGAGCGATTTTTTCAATAATCTTGTCGTCTTCCCGCGGCTTAATCGTCGGAATCACTCGCCCGGGACAGGCCGCTGAAGCCGCCAAGGTTCCTTCATACATATAAGGAGCTCCGCCATCTCCGCAAAAAGCTAACGTTCCCGCTGTAGCCGCTCCGGCCGCTACAGAAAGGTCATACTCTTTTTCGACTTGTTCCGGTTCGCCTTCTACCTTACAATTCAGAGTAATGGCTCCGATAGGGGCTATCATGACGGGCATGGACAGTTTTTGTCCGAAAAACTCCGTTTCCGTCGACGGTTCTGCTATGCCCCTCAGACTGTTCATAATCAACCCGTATTCATTTAATGCCGCTATATTACGCAAAAACGAACGACTGCGTCGCAATCCCCCGAACCCCGGTATATAACCGATACAACCGCGACCGTCACATTGAGAACAGACACGACACCCCTTCATTTTAGCCTTAGCGGCGGCACGTATTTCTTCATATGTCATAGTTACTCACTCTCCTGCCCGAAAAATTTATAACCATATCATAACAGGTTCTACCCGACTCGTGCAAAAGGGCAAAAAAATACCGTCACGAAAGTGACGGTATTTTAAAGTCTTACATTTTCTGGAATGAGTCTTTTGCAGCACCGCACAAAGGACATACCCAGTCAGCCGGAACATCATCCCATTTCGTGCCTGCAGCTACGCCGTTATCCGGATCGCCTTCAGCTTCGTCGTAAATGTAACCGCATACTGTGCATTCGTATTTATCCATTGTTATTCCCTCCTGTGATTACTAATAAATTATCGTTATTAATTAACTACAACCCTATTATAACATGGATTTTTTCTATTGCAACAAGTTATCCATATTTCGTAGTAAAAAAAAGGGATTTTTCCTATTTCAAAATGGCATATACATGACGATCCATATCTTCCCAAGCCGAGATTTGTGCTTCTTCCGATCTTAAAAGCCTTTCACCGTCCGCACATTGTCGAGAAACCGATTCGGGAGCCGTACCGCTATACGTTTTGCGTCCTCTTACGCAGGACTCGATTTGTAAAGCTTCGTAAACATCGTCTGAAAAAACGGGACTCCATGTCCGCAATTCATCAAGACTTAAATCCTTTAAGACCTTACCGTGTTCAATACAATACCGGACGGCATGGCCCGTGACGGCATGAGCTTCTCTGAAAGGAAGTCCTTGACGGACAAGGTAGTCGGCCATATCCGTCGCATCTGAAAAATCGCCTTCTAATACAGCCCGCATGCGATCTTTGCAGACGATCATCTTATCGATCATATCGGCATATACGGACAGTGCGAAGTGTAAATTATCGACAGCGTCGAACAATCCTTCTTTATCTTCCTGCATATCCTTATTATAAGCTAAAGGAAGACCTTTCATAACAGTGAGAAGAGCCATAAGATGACCGTAGAACCGCCCTGTTTTACCGCGGACAAGTTCACAAATATCGGGATTTTTCTTTTGCGGCATAATAGACGACCCTGTGCAGTGAGAATCATCCAGTTCAATGAAGGCGAATTCTGCCGATGACCAGAGAACGTACTCTTCAGAAAGACGACTTAGGTGCATCATTACTTGAGCGCCAAATTCCAAAAAAGCAATAATGTAGTCTCTGTCGCTCACAGCATCGAGGCTGTTTTCATATAATGTCGTGAATTTCAGTCGCTTTGCCACATAAGACTGATCTAAAGGCCATGTCGTACCCGCTAAGGCCCCGGCACCCAAGGGCATCATGTCAGCCAAGTCTCTGGTCAGGGATAGATATTTAAAATCACGGGACAGCATGGCAAAATAAGCCATCATATGGTGACTGAACAAAATGGGCTGCGCTCTCTGCAAATGGGTATAGCCGGGCATAATAACATCTTCATACCGCTTCGCCGCTTCCAACAAAGAGTTCTGTAGACGCAACAGAAGCTTCCCCGTCCGGGTAACGGCCTTACGCACATATAAATGCGTGTCCAAGGCCACCTGGTCATTACGAGATCGTCCCGTATGCAAACGCTTCCCGCCTTCACCGATCATATCCGTCAATTTCTGTTCAACGCTCATATGAATATCTTCAGCCGCATCGGAAAACTCGAATTCATCTTTTTCAATAAGGCGGTATATTTTTTTTAACCCTTCAATAATATCCTTCTTGTCAGTCTGTGTAATAATGTTTTCCTTTGCCAACATTTCAGCGTGTACGATACTGCCGCAAATATCTTCGGCATACATACGCCGATCAAAATGAATCGACGCCGTAAAAGCTTCTACGGCCTTATCCGTTTCTGCCGTAAATCGGCCGCCCCATAATTTCATACCTATTCCTCTTTTCCCCGTTTGCACACGGCTACTTTTTCTTTGCCTGCAACATCAGGGCTCTCATCTTCAACGGCAAGCCGAAAAGATTGATAAACCCTTCCGCATCCTGTTGATTATACACATCATCTTCGCCGAAGGTAACGAATTCTTCACTGTATAATGAATAAGGAGACACGGAGCCGGCACTGATAATATTGCCCTTATATAACTTCAATGTTACGGTACCCGTTACGGTTTCCTGAGTAACATCTACAAAGGCCGCCAAAGCTTCGCGCAAGGGCGAGAACCACATGCCGTCATAAACGAGGTCTGCGTACTTACCGGATAATTCCTCTTTGCAATGCATAGTAGCTCTATCGAGGCAGAGATATTCCAACTCTTTGTGAGCATACATAATCAGGGCTCCGCCCGGGTTTTCATATACGCCCCGGCTTTTCATCCCTACGAGACGGTTCTCTACAATGTCGACAATACCGATACCGTTGCGTGCTCCTATTTCATTCAAAGTCGTCAATAACTGAACGGCTCCCTGCTTTTCATTGTTCACGGCCACGGGAACCCCTTTTTCAAAGTCAATGCTTACGTATTCGGGCGTATCCGGAGCTTTTTCAGGCGGCGTCGTTACCAAATATACATCGTTTTTCGGTTCATTAGCCGGGTCTTCCAAGTCCGCACCTTCATGACTTAAGTGCCAAATATTCCAATCCATGCTGTACGGATAAGGCTTATCCGTACTTTGATGTGCAATAGGGATATCATGAGCCGCTGCATATGCCAAAGCATCTTCTCTGGACTTAATATGCCAAACTCTCCAAGGTGCAATTATTTTCATTTCCGGTGCCAAGGCTTTGACGGTCAATTCGAAACGAACCTGGTCGTTTCCCTTTCCTGTTGCACCGTGACAAATAGCATCAGCTCCCTCTTTTTTTGCAATTTCTACCAATTTGGCTGAAATCAACGGCCGTGCAAAAGACGTGCCGAGAAGATATTTTTCTTCATATACGCAGCCGGCCTTCACTACAGGCCATACATAGTTTTCTAAAAACTCTTTTTTTACATCTGCAATATATACCTTGTCGGCTCCCGACATGTATGCCTTCTCTTCAACGGCCTTAAAGTCATCGGGTTGACCTACATCGGCACATACGGCTATAACTTCGGATCCGTTATAGTTTTCTTTTAACCACGGTATAATGACGGAAGTATCCAAACCGCCCGAGTATGCTAAGACAATCTTCTTTATTTCACTCATGTTACTGCTCCTTTCTACCTGTGCCACATCAACCTGTGACGTTACCATATGTTATGATGAGAGTATACTCTTATCTGTTATTTTATGCAAGTATTTTGTATATTTTATATATATATTTTTTAGCAACATCCCTTTTCTTCAGGTATAAACCGCTTATTTTTGCCGTTTCTTTGCGAATATGCTATAATTCACCCGGAGGAGGGCCTATGAAAATAAAGTATATTCTCTTCTTCGTGCTGGCCTTTGCCGTAACGGCCGCATGGAGTCATTTCAGTGACACGGCTCGACCGGCTCAGGCAGTACAGGCCGAGTCCGAAGAAAATTCCATATCTCCGTATTTTCACTTCCGTGAAGCTATGCAACAAAAACTGAACGGGATCCCCTCATATGTACGAAACGATAATATTCCGTCTTCCATGAAAAAAGCTCTTGTCGCAGTTGAAGATAAACGTTTCTACGACCACGGGGCTATCGACGTTCTCGGTCTTCTTAGAGCCGGCCTCGTCAACTTATATTCACAAGACACGGTTGAAGGCGGCAGCACCATCAGTCAACAAGTTGTTAAAAATGTCTTTTTAACGCAAGAGCGCACTTTTTCCAGAAAGTTGAAAGAGTTGTACTTAGCTGTCTTACTGGAACGAAACTACAGTAAAGACGCCATTCTCGCCGCTTATCTTAATACGGCCTATTTCGGTGCCGATGCGTATGGAATCTCCAAGGCCTGTCGAATTTATTACGGCATTTCCCCTGAAAGCCTGACACTGGCCCAATCAGCTATGTTGGCAGGATTGGTTCAGGCACCCACTTACTACAATCCTTTCGAAAATTATGAAGCTGCCAAGAGTCGTCAAAAAATAGTTCTCGACCGAATGGCGGACCAGGAGCTTATTACTAAAGCTCAGGCCGATAAGGCATATACCGAAGACCTGCACCTACAAAAAAAGGGTAAGACCTGACGGTCTTACCCTTTTTATTCGGTTTAAAGCTCTTCCATAGCTGTCAATAAGGCGTCTACATCTTCCGCCTTGGTAGCCCACGAAGTACAGAGTCGAATAGCTACACGACCGTCCGGTAAGTCCCCGAAATGATCGAAAGTAAATTCTTTTTCCGCCAACTTATCGCATTGTTCTTTCGTCAAAATGGGTAACTGTTGATTCGTCCTGTGATGATAGAAGAAGTCGAATCCCAGTTTTTTTAATCCTTCGTGTAAGACGACAGCCAAATCAGCCGCATGGCGAGCAGCCTTAAAATACAAATCGTCTGTAAAAAGAGTTTCAAATTGCAATCCCAAGAGCCATCCCTTAGCTAATAAAGCACCGCGCTGTTTCACATGGTAAGGGAACTCACGCTTCAGGGTCTCATTCGTAATGACGGCTGCTTCTCCGAAGAGAGCCCCTTGCTTTGTACCGCCTATGGTAAAGACATCGCAAAGTCGTGCCAAGTCGGGCAACGTCATATCACAGTCGGGAGATTCGAGAGCATACCCCAAGCGAGCCCCGTCTACAAAAAGGATGAGATCGTAACGACGACAAACATCGTGGATGGCTTCTAATTCGGCCTTTGAATAGAGGGTTCCCGTTTCCGTCGTCTGCGAAATATAAACCATACCCGGTTGAACTATGTGAAACCCGTGTGTATCAGCCTGATAGGCACGGCAGTATTCTTCGATCTGTTGAGGCTGTAATTTCCCGTCTTCAGACGGAAGAATCAATACCTTATGGCCCGTTAATTCAATGGCTCCGGCTTCATGGACATTAATATGAGAGGTCACAGGAGCCAATACCCCTTGATAGTTTTTTAAAGCCGCTCCGATAACCGTAAGATTGATTTGCGTGCCGCCGACAACAAAGTAGACTCCCGCATCGGGAGCGTCACAAGCCTGACGAATCAATTCCCTTGCATGTTCCGTACGTTCATCCGTCCCGTACCCGGGGTGCTGTTCTCCTGCCGAAGCGGCCAAGGCTTCAAGGATTTCCGGAACAGCCCCTTCCAAATAATCAGATTCAAAGCGTATCATATTGCTTCCATCCTCTCTCAATTATTTTCTTGTATTTTTGGTTCGTACCAGTATATCCGTTACAGTCGACAACAAGTCTTCACTGTCCTCATTTTGACCGAAGATCAGTATCACATCCGCCCCGGAACTTCGAGGTGCGACAAGAATGCGAACGGCTTCCGTAAATCTTCCGTTATTTACGAATAAATCTCCATTGACAGTCCCTATATAATAAGTATTTCCGTTCACTTTGACGCCATGTATATTTTCCGCTACATAAAAATTACGAGGTAATCGGCCGGCCAGAGCATCATTCATGGCTGTCGGCATTACGGAATCGGTGCCGATAAGTGTTTTTACATCAGATGTCAACAGGGAATAATGCATCATATATGCATATTGGAACTCTCCCTTATAAGTCTTAACCAACTGATAGGTATGAGGAGTCACTCCCGGAAGGGCTCTGGCAATATAGGACGTCATATCATTTCCCGCTTCCCGGGCGATCAATAACTGTTGAGTTCCTGATTGGATATATAAATTATCGGGAACTGCAACGGTTCCCCACCCGTTCAAGAACATATCCGCAGTCTTATTCTTATCTTTTGCACTTACGGGTACCGCAAAAATACATACGGCTAAAGCCAGGCAAGCCAATATCTTTATACGCATTTTTATTCCTTTCTTACTGAAAAATTAATTATTTATAATTTTATACTATTTTACCTTTAAGGTCAAAAAAGACGCTCTGGAAAGGGCGTCTTTTCTTGACAATGAAGCCGTTTATATACATTTTTCACCTAATCTATTTTTAAAAAATATTGTTGTGCCGAAACATCGATAAGGCCGGCCATTTCCAGTTCCGTCAAGGACGAGGCCAAACAGGCCGGCGATAAGTCCGTCTCGGCACACAGCTCTTCATAGCTTACGGAGCGATCACCTTGCATCAGTTTATAAATACGGCCGGCTCCTTGAGATAGAGGTGGTAAGGCTTTCCTTTCTCTTTTTTTCACCTCTTCTTGCCAACCGTAGGTCTCCAATAATTCTTTACCGGATAAAAGCGGTACGGCACCGCTTTTAATCAAACTATTCGTACCGGCGCATAGTGGTGCGTATACAGAACCGGGCACGGAAAAAACATCACGCCCTTCTTCAAGGGCAAAGTCTGCCGTAATCAACGACCCGCTCCGCACGGCCGCTTCCACTACGACTACGGCTCGAGAAAGGCCGGCGATAACACGATTGCGAGCCGGAAAATTACACCCCAAAGGCGGTGTACCGAAAGGAAATTCGCTGCAAACGACACCGCCGGCTCCGATAATTCTCCGAAACAAGGCCGCATTTTCCGGCGGATACGTTTTATCCAGACCGGCTCCCGTTACAACCCACGTCATTCCTCCACCCGCCAAGGTACCTAAATGTGCCTGTGTGTCAATGCCTCTCGCTCCTCCGCTGATAACTGTTACACCGGCCTCAGCCAAGGTGCGTGCTAACCTGTGTGCCGCACGTAACCCGTACGTATCGGCCTTCCGCGATCCCACAAGAGCCACGGTCTTTTCCGTTTGCAAGAGACGACCGCAACAATACAATACAGGCGGCGGATTCACGGTACAGCGCAGTAAATTAGGATAAGATTCATCATTCCACGTAAGAACAACGGCTTCGTATTTTTTTAAATTTTCTTGTGTCCGTTCAAACGAATACCGGGTACGCCAGCTTATCAAGGCTCGCCTGAATTTTTCAGGCAGTCTTTCATCCCTTTCCCCTTCATACCAAATCGTCGCCGCCGTACCGCACTTTTCAAATAAAGCACGCAAGGTGCCGGGACCCGTTCCGGGCATAGCCGCCAGAGCCGTTAAGCATTCTCTTTCCCCTTCACGTTTTATAAGTATCCCTTCCTTCATCCTTACTGGCGCTGTACCGTATCTCTGTAAGCAACCGCTTCCGTAATATGGCAAGCTTCAATCACATCGGAACCGGCCAAGTCGGCAATAGTTCTGGCAACCTTTATGAGTCGATCGAACCCGCGAGGACTCAATTTCAAATGTTGGAAAATCCGAGCCGCTAATTCTTTTCCTTCGCTCGTAAGCGGACATGTTTCACGAATCTCTCTGTGCCCCATCAAACCGTTACGTAAGATTCCGTACGGTTTCAGGCGCATCGCCTGAATGTGCGCTGCCGCCGTAACACGCTCCCGAATAGCCGCAGAGGATTCTTGCCGCTGCGATGAAGATAATTCACTGTATAAAGGGCGTTCAACAGTAACATGCAAGTCGATGCGGTCCAATAACGGCCCTGAAATTTTACGTACATATTTTCTGATTTCTCCGGCCGAACAAGTACAAACGTGATCTTTATCATGCAAATAACCGCATGGACAGGGATTCATGGCCGCAATAAGGATAAAGGATGCCGGATAGGCTAAAGAAGCCCGTGCACGCACGATTCTCACATCACCGTCTTCCAGTGGTTGGCGCAATACTTCAAGAACGGAACGAGAAAACTCGGGCAATTCGTCCAAAAAGAGAACGCCGTTATGACTTAGTGTCACCTCTCCCGGCTTAGGCACGGAACCTCCTCCTATAAGACCTGCTGCAGATACGGTGTGATGGGGACTTCTGAAGGGCCTTTCCGTAATGCGACCTGCCTTGTTCAATATACCGGCTACACTGTAAATTCTCGTAACCTCTAAAGACTCGTTTACGGTCATAGGCGGTAAAATAGTAGGCATTCGTTTTGCCAACATAGATTTACCAGACCCCGGAGGCCCTGTCATAAGCAGGTTATGCCCTCCTGCAGCGGCAATTTCCATCACCCTTTTAGCCACTGCCTGTCCCTGTACTTCCGAAAAGTCATTATGGTATTCCTTATCTTCCTCCTGTAGCATTTTAGATGAAGAGGGAGAAAGGCAGTGTATCTTTCGTAAGTGATCAGATAGTACGGCGAAAGTCTCTGCCTCATAAACCGTTATACCTTCACATAAAAGAGCTTCGTCTCCATTCTCAGGGCTGACGTAAACAGTTCTCATGCCCCTTTCTTTAGCAGCAATGACCATGGATAAAACCCCGACAGTCGGCCTGATAAGACCGTCCAGCGACAGTTCCCCGATAAATACGGAATCTTCACATGATTCCGGCGCAATTTGTCCGCTTGATACCAATAAAGCCACGGCAATGGGCAGGTCCAGTGCGGCTCCTTCTTTCTTCATATCCGCCGGTGCCAGATTGACGGTAATTCGACGTACGGGAAAGGCTAATCCGCTATTTTTGACGGCTGTTCTTACTCTTTCCTTTGCTTCTTTAACAGCTACAGTAGCCAAACCTACAATATCAAAAGACGGTAATCCGTTAGCTATATCTGTTTCTACTGTAATTAAACAACCGTTCAATCCGAATAGGACGGCCCCGTATATACGTGAAAACATGAATCAACACTCCATTATAAAAGCATGTGTAATATGTCTTATATCATAAGAGGGTTTCGTTTTTAGGATTTCGATGACATCAAAGCGGCAAGGACGGTCGTTCTCCTTATACTGTTGAAGCCAGCATTGCGCCGTCTTAACAATTTTTTTGCGTTTTCTGTAATGAACCGCTTCCGCCGGTACGCCGAACCGTTCGGACCGTCGTGATTTTACTTCCACAAAAACCGTGGTCCCCTTATACCTGGCTACAATATCGATTTCTCCGAAAGAGGTCGTATAATTGACAGCCACAATATCGTACCCTTTACAACGCAAAAAATCGGCAGCCAGATCTTCACCCTTATAGCCGAACCGTTTGTAATCCGTCACCTTATCACCTCATGTTTTCAGTATAGCCGCTCTTTCTGTGAAATTACTTAAACTCTTTCTTAAAAATACATAAAAAATCGGATGAACCTCATTGAGATTCATCCGATTGCTTATAATCCCTTTACAGCCAGCCAGGCGATAATGACGGCCAAGGCGGCTACTGCTGCAATACGAATCAAAGCGGACGAGTTAAAGGTAACTGTTATCCTTTTTTTCTTCTTCGTCATATTTATACTCCGGGCCATGCCATCTCTTTACCGCCCAAAATATGAGCGTGCATGTGATGTACCGTTTGACCCGCTTTTTCTCCCGTATTGAAAACTACGCGATACCCGTCTTCAGCAAGGCCCAAGGAGGCTGCCACTTTTTGAATGGCAAAGAGCATACGCCCTGCCACAACCGCATCATCCTGTGTAAGAGCCGCAATACTTTTAACATGTTTCTTGGGAATAACCAATACGTGTACAGGCGCTACGGGAGCAATATCTTCAAAGGCGTAAAAATCTTCATCTTCATACACTTTTTTGCTCGGTATTTCACCCGCCGTAATTTTACAAAAAATACAATCTTCCATCATACATCCTCCTTCTCTACTCCCGTCAAAATCGTACCGTCACGGCCCGTCAGGAGTATCTTTATAATACGACCGCTCGTATAAGCGGTCGGAACTTCCGCGCGTATACGTTCGTACTGTTCCGAAAATCCTTCAACTGTCGTCCCTTTTACTTCTTCAATAAGAACGTGAACGGTCTTACCGATCATGCCGTCGAGAATCTCTTCCTTCTGCTCTTTGGATAAGGTATTTACCGTTTCGACACGCTTTTTCTTTACGTCACTGCTTACCTGATTCTCCATTTGCGCCGCCGGAGTTCCTTCCCGCGGCGAATAGGGAAAGGCATGAATATGGGAAAACTTTAGTCGTTTCAAAGTATCCATTGTTTCGTCAAACAACTCGTCCGTTTCGCCGGGAAATCCCAGTATTAAATCGGTTGATACTGTAAGATCTTTAATCTTTCTATGCAAGTCTTCGATAAGGAGTATATACTCTTCTTTTGTATAGTGCCTCTTCATGCTCTTAAGAATCTCATCGGACCCCGATTGCATGGGTAAGTGTAAATGAGGACAAATTCTGGAAGAAGAGTTGATAGCCTCTACCAAATCGTCACCGATTTCCACGGACTCGATAGAACCCATACGAATACGGGCAATATCCGTTTCCGCCAAGAGCCTTTTAAGTACGAGTGCCAGTGTAGGCCTGTCTGGCAAATCCATGCCGTAGGCCCCTAAATGAATACCTGTCAAAACGATTTCCTTAAAACCTGCCGCAGACAGTCGCTTCGCTTCTTCAATAATCGCATCGGGTTGCCGGGATTTCAGACTACCGCGAGTGTAAGGGATAATACAATAGGCACAGAAATTATTGCACCCTTCCTGAATTTTTAAATCTGCCCGCGTATGTTCTACTGCCGACGGATAAAGAGGGATTTCTTCGAACTCATCTCTTCCCATAATGTCATGTACCGCCTGGACAGTCCGTCCGCTTCGTTCGTTACGTAACGATTCGACAACTTGAACGATGCGCTTTCGTTCGTTCGTCCCGATAACGGCATCCACTCCGGGAATGGCTGATAATACATTGGGAGATAACTGAGCATAACAACCCGTGACAATAACAAGGCCGTCAGCATTATTTCGTTTGGCACGACGTATAATTTGACGCGACTTTTTTTCACCTACATGGGTGACGGAACAAGTGTTGATAACGTATACATCGGCCGGACCGCTAAAATCCGCCTCTTCATAACCTGCGGCGGCAAAAAGACCGCGCATACTGTCCGTATCATATTGGTTCACCCTGCATCCCAGAGTAGTAAAAGCAATAGTCGGCATTAAACAAATCCTCTTTCATACATAATGACGGAACAAGCCGCCAAAGCCGCCGTTTCTGCTCTCATAATCCTTTTGCCGAGAGATACGACGGCATATTGTTCGCAAGATGACGTAAGTTCTGCTATTTCTTCCGGAGCGTATCCGCCTTCCGGACCGATACAGATCACCGTATCTTCCCCGGCCGCCTGCTCAACGGCAATCCGTGCCGCTTTTTCTTCCCCTTCGTAAGGAATAAAGAAGAAGCGCCGACCGTATTCTTGTATAAGATCTTTTAAGGTCCTCACTTCATCAACGGAGGGAACTCGAGTACGACCACATTGCTTTGCCGCCTCGAGGGCTATTTTTTGCCATCTCGCACAACGTTCTTTACGGCGTTTTTCATCTAATTTTACTACACAGTGTTTCATTTGTATAGGAACGATGCGGTCTACGCCCAACTCCGTAGCCTTTTGAACCAACCAGTCGAAACGATCGTTTTTCAACAGAGCGGCTGCCAAAATCAGCTCATACCGCTCTGTTTCATCTTCAGGGGAAATCTTATGCAGCGGTCGCACCAGGACCCTTTCACCGGCCGTATCGGCAATAAGACATGTATAGGCGGCTCCCGTACCGTCCGATACGGTAAGAACATCTCCCGTAACATGGCGCAATACGCGAACAATATGGTGAGAATCATCGGGGGATAAATAGAATTCCCCTTCTATAGGAAAATCGGTAAATAATTTGCGCATTATATACTCCTTAACACGAGGGCATACCAACCGTTCTCAAGTGCTTCCCGTTCAACGGAAAAGCCGTATTTTTCAGCACAGTTTCTGACTTCTCCTACGCGTTCATCAATAATACCGCTCGTAATGAACAGACCGCCTTCTTTTAAGTAATCTTTTAAATTCGGCAACAAACGAAGAATCAGGTCCGTAACCAGGTTTCCTACAATAAGATCAGCCTTTTCTCCTCTAGGCGCCATTTGTTCTAACAGGTCACTGACAACCAAGGTCGTACAGGCATCTGCAGCATTTAATTTTATATTCAGTCGAGCCTGTTCTACAGCCTGCTCATCGTAATCGCCGGCCCGCACCGTAGAAGCTCCGCACTTGGCAGCCGCAATAGCCAGAATACCGGTGCCCGTACCGACATCGTATACAACTTGCCCCGGTTTGACAAGGTCTTCCAGAAAACGAATACACATGCAAGTTGTTTCATGAAATCCACTGCCGAAGGAAGCTCCCGGCTCGATACGAATAACTTCCTCACCATCTCGGACCGACACGGGTTCTCCTACCGGTGCCGCCCAAAAACGTGAGGATACTTTTTTAGGATGAAAGAACTCCTGCCACGCATATAACCAATCCGTTCCCGCACCTTGTCGAACGGTTAAATCATAGTCTTTCCATGTATGTTCCCGCCACAATGAATCTAAGAGTCGACGAATTTCTTCAGCCACACGTTGTCCCTTAGCTTCCGTATACACAGTCAGAGATTTCATGCCCTTTTCATCCGTTTCCCCGTCTGTTACGGATACATTCACCAAGGATTCCCAAATAAGGGATGAAACACTGTCGGCACTTTCAATCGGCACGTGTAATCCTATTTCCGTCCACTCCATATACACATCTCCTTTATACGACAAAAAGGCTGCGAACAAACTCGTTGTCCGCAGCCTGTAAGACCTACATTCCGGCTGCAAATTGACTGTATCCGATACATCTGTTACGGACTATTTTCGTCAACCTGTCCCAGATTCCTTCTTTTTTGTTTTTTTCCTTTTTACCCTTACTTTCATCTTCAACAAGCCAATCTTCTCCACCGGCTATACCGAATTCTTTAAGCAAACGTTTCTGTTCCGAGTTGAGACGTTTCGGCACGACAATATTGACTTGAACATGATGATCGCCGCGACGATCCTTGGACCCGAGAACGGGAACTCCCTTCCCCTTAATACGGAACAAGGTTCCGGTCTGTGTTCCTGCAGGGATTTTTAAGTCAATTTTACCATCCATAGTCTCTACACGAATAGTAGCACCCAATGCTGCCTGAGTAAAGCTGACGGTCTGCTGCGAAATAATGTCGTTACCGCGACGAACAAAGTTCGGATCTTTACGCACGAAAATGTATACATACAAGTCACCGCGACCGCCGCCGCGCACTCCCGGTTCACCTTCACCGGCTATGCGCAATCGTTGACCGTCATCGATGCCTGCGGGAATCTTGACTTTAATCTTTTTACGCACACGAATCGTACCCGTTCCGTGGCACTTCTTGCATTTCTTTTCAATAATCTTACCTGTACCGCCACAATGAGAACACGTACGAACATTGACCATCTGCCCGAAAGGAGTATTTTGTACGACCCTTTGTTGCCCCGTACCGTGACATTCAGGACAAGTATCCACCTTGCTTCCCGGTTCGGCACCGTTACCGTGACAATGGTCACATGTGTCATCCTTCGGTATCTGGATTTCCGTTTCATCACCGAAAACGGCTTGCTTAAAAGTAATGTCTAAGTCATATCGTAAATCGGCACCTCGTTCGGGTCCATTCTGTCGTTGTGCCCGACCGCCGCCGAAAAAGGAGTCGAAAATATCACCGAATCCGCTGAAGTCACCCTGGAATCCGCCTTGGCCGAAACCGCCCTGACCGAAGCCTCCAAAGCCGCCGAAACCGCCGGCACCGGCGCCTCCGTTTTGGAAGGCGTCGGGTCCGAACTGATCATACTGTGCCCGTTTGTCCTTATCGGAAAGAACACTGTATGCTTCATTGATTTCTTTAAACTTTTTTTCCGCTTCTTCCGGGTTATCCCGGTTTTTATCAGGATGATATTTTATGGCCAGTTTTCGGAACGCCTTTTTTATATCAGCCTCGCTCGCATCTTTCGATACACCGAGCAATTCATAATAATCCTTTTTACTCATTCCGAGCTGCCCCTTTTCTTACTTCTTATTTCTTATCATCATCTACGACTTGGTAATCCGCATCGACTACATTGTCGTCACCGGCACTCGTCGATTCCTGTGCCTGTTCCTGACCGGATGACTGCTGAGCCTGTTGTTGTGCTTCAGCCTGCTTATACATATCGCCGGTTAAATCATAAAGCGGTTTCGTCAATGCTTCAGATGCGGCTTTAATCTGTTCCGTATCTTCGCTCTTAAGTGCTTCTTTCAAAGCGGCAATCTTATCTTTAACTTCCGAAACCTTAGCCTGATCGGCTTTATCACCGACTTCCTTCAGCGTCTTTTCAGCCTGATATACGAGGGAATCGGCATTATTCTTAGCTTCAATACCTTCTTTACGCTTCTTATCTTCCGCTTCATGAGCAGCCGCTTCTTTTACCATGCGGTCGATTTCACTCTGGTCGAGACCGGACGAAGACGTAATGGTAATTTTCTGTTCCTTACCTGTGCCGAGGTCCTTTGCCGATACATTGACAATGCCGTTAGCATCGATGTTGAAGGCAACTTCGATGCGAGGTACTCCACGGGGAGCCGCAGGAATACCGGACAATTCGAAACGGCCCAACGTCTTGTTGTCTGCGGCCATTTCACGTTCGCCCTGCAAGACATGAACATCAACGGACGGCTGGTTATCCATAGCTGTCGAGAAGATTTGTTTGCCTTCCGTCGGAATGGTCGTGTTGCGTTCAATAATCTTCGTGAAGATACCGCCCATAGTTTCAATACCGAGAGACAAGGGAGTAACATCGAGAAGCAATACATCCTTAACATCGCCTACGAGAACTCCTGCTTGAATAGCCGCACCGATAGCTACGCATTCATCGGGGTTAATGCCCTTATCCGGGTCTTTTCCGAGAATATTTTTAATAGCTTCCTGAACAGCCGGAATACGGCTGGAACCGCCGACGAGGATAATTTTATCAATTTCATCGATGGAAAGACCCGAATCTTTAATAGCTTGGCGAGTCGGTTCCATCGTAGCGTGTACGAGGTCTGTCGTCAATTCATTGAATTTAGCCCGCGTCAGCGTAAGATCCAAGTGTTTCGGACCGCTGGCATCTGCTGTAATGAACGGCAAATTAATGTTTGTCGACATAACAGTGGACAATTCAATTTTTGCTTTTTCAGCCGCATCTTTCAAGCGCTGTTCGGCCATCTTATCCTGTGAAAGGTCGATGCCCGTTTGTTTCTTAAATTCTTCTACCAGCCAGTTCATAACGGCGTTATCGAAATCGTCGCCACCCAAGTGAGTATTCCCGTTCGTTGCCTTAACTTCAAAGACACCGTCACCCAATTCGAGGATAGATACGTCGAATGTACCGCCGCCCAAGTCGAATACGAGGATCTTACCTTCACCGCCCTTATCAAGGCCGTATGCAAGAGCTGCCGCCGTCGGTTCGTTGATAATACGCAATACATCGAGGCCTGCAATCTTACCAGCGTCTTTTGTTGCTTGGCGTTGACTGTCGGAGAAATAAGCCGGAACTGTAATAACAGCCTGCGTCACCTTTTCGCCCAAATACGATTCGGCATCTTCTTTTAATTTCTGCAAGATCATAGCCGAAATTTCCTGAGGCGTATAATCTTTACCTTCAATCTTTACGGTATAGCTTTCACCCATGTGACGTTTAATAGAAGCTACCGTATTTTCAGGATTGGAAATAGCCTGGCGCTTTGCCAATTCCCCTACAAGACGTTCACCGGTTTTTGAAAAACCTACTACGGACGGTGTTAAACGAGAACCTTCCGAGTTGGTAATAACCGTAGGTTCGCCGCCTTCCATAACAGCGACTACGGAGTTTGTCGTACCTAAATCAATACCTATAACTTTTGCCATTCTGAATTCCTCCTCAATATATACACGATTATTTAACCGTTAAATGCTACTTTTACCATGGCCGGTCGAAGCGTTTTATCTCCTAAAAGATATCCGTCTTGCAACACTTCTACGATTGTATCGTTAGCTACCCCGTCGGCAGGCACTCTCATGACCGCCTGGTGGTAGTTCGGATCAAAAGGTTTATCAAGAGCTTCGATCTTACGGACGCCCGCCTTTTCCAAAACTCCGGCCAATTGTTTGTAAATCATTTCATATCCTTCAATAAAAGGTCTTACTTCTTCACTTTGCTTTTCTTGCGGTACGTTTAAAGCCCGTTCAAAGTTATCCATTACAGGAAGTAACGTACTGATGAGTTCTCCCTTGATAACGCCGGCTACTTGCAAACGTTCGGCTGAAGAGCGCTTTTTATAATTTGCAAAATCGGCCTGCAGACGCATGAACTTCTCTTGAAATTCTTGAGCCTTGGCTTCAGCCCCGTCCGTCTGACCCGCGTCTTGAGATTCCGTCTGTGCCGTATCATCTACAACATCTTCAACGACCTCTTCAACTACCGGTTCTTCGACAGCCGCCTTTTCTTGCGTGTTTTTTTCCTCACTTTCGCTCATCCAATATACCTCCTACGTGTCTTCATGATGGTACGACAAGATTTGCACTACATGCTCTTTCATAAAATCGAGCAAGCCGATTATTTTGGCATATTCCATTCGCGTCGGCCCGAGAACGGCAATTTTTCCGACTACCTCGTCCCTTTGCCTGAATGTAGCCTCAATAATGCTGCAATCATTTAAGGGTGCGGGAGTTCGTGCATCGCCTATGCGAACGACAGGATTTTTTTCTTCCATTTCCTTGCCGAGAAGATGGATTACCCTTTCCCTTTCTTCCAGCATACTGAAAAGGGAGCGTGCCTTATCCATGTCGCGAAACTCGGGAGTATTCAACAACTCCGTAGCCCCGCCCTGGTATAAATCCTGCTTCCGAAAAGCCCGTTGCAGATTTCGAAAGGCCGCCTTATATAAATCAATATCGTCGACAATATCGTTTCTGAAACGCTCCAGCACTTGTGTCGTAATCTTACTTAGCTGCATACCGGCCAAGCGCTCTGTCAATTTCTGTGCCAATACGTTCAACTCGTCTATCTCTACATGAGCCGGTTTGGCATAAATACTGTCTTCTACCTGGCCCGTATCGCTGACAACCAGCATAATGGCTCGCCTGTCATCTAAGGGTAAAAAGCGGACATATTTCAGTCTGGCACCGCTTTGCCCCGATGTGACGACAAAGCTCACATTGTGGGTTATCTTCGCCAAGACCTGTGCCGTTGAGCGAAAGAGTTGATCCGCATTATCCGCTCGATCCCCGAGCCATGTCTGTACGAGCCGTTTATCATCTTTTGTAACCTTTGACGGTTGCAACAGACAGTCAACATAAAACCGATACCCCTTGGCTGAAGGGGTTCGGCCTGCCGACGTATGAGGCTGTTCCAGGTAGCCCATTGTTTCCAAGTCGAACATTTCGTTGCGAATGGTCGCCGCACTGACGCCTAAATCATATTTACGCGCTATCGTTCGGGATCCTACGGGCTCAGCCGATGTAATATAATCCTGAATGACGGCTTCCAATATTTTCTGTTTTCTTTCATCCAGTTCCATCGACTTCACCTCGTTTCAGTTGATTAGCACTCCGTTATTTTGAGTGCTAACAACTGTATAAAAGATAACATGTTTATTTTTCTTTGTCAATAGATTTTAAGCCAAAAACAGCAAATTTGGTCAAAAAGTCAAAAATATTTTATTTCTTGGTTTTGAAAAGGCAAAAGAGCAGATTCTCCTTGAGAATCTGCTCTTTTATTTCTTCCTTCCAAGGTGAAATTATTTAGAAAGCATTGTGCGAATATACATAATAAAGTTCGCTCAATTCATCCATTTTTTTACTCATCAAGACCTGCAAATCCGAAGCCGTGTCATAGTCTTCTTCCGACAAGGCCCGTTTGATTTGCGTAAAGAGAGACAAATTCTTATCCGTATCTCTCCCCAGTTCAGTGCGCAAAGCATTAATTTGCTGCCACCGTTCTTCTTCCAATGGATTCGCATCGCTATCTAAATGCAATGCCTTAGCATTAATTACCCTTTCCAGATTATCAGGTACAATACGGTACTGAAGTTCAAGAGCCCAACGTTTCAAAGCTCCTGCTCGGAAGGAATCCATAACACGTCTTGCAAAGTTATCGCAAGCCAGGGTTTCCAGTTTATGGGGATATACTTCCCATGACTTGAAATTTTCCCAAACCGTCGCCGGAGCCTTGCCGAACATGGTATTGCGTTCTTCTTCCGTGAAGGCTTCAAACACATCCACTTCCGAACGATAAGCACGATCCGCAGCCAGGTAGTCTGCCTTATCTCCCACCTTCTTGGAAATTTCAGCTAATAATTCAGCCGGTGCTTTTTTATTCTTCAAAGCATAACGAATGCCGTCCAAGGCTGCCAAGTAGAAGAGAGCAATAGCAATATAAGTATTGGTAAACGGATTGGGAGCCCGCATTTCCACACGCGTCGCATTAGGGCTTGCTACGTTACGAATCAAGCCGGCCAAAACGGAACGATTTCGTGTCGGCACGTCGGGGCTTTCACCGCCCAAAGATGTTACAATGCAGACCGGTGCTTCAAATCCCGGTTTCAAACGATTCAACGAATCCGTCGTAGACGATACAAAAGGATTAATGACTTCATAATGTTTAAGAATCCCCATTAAGGCCCCGTACCCTACAGATGAAAGGAACTCTTTCATCATGTCATCCGGATTGAACAGGTTAACGTACTTACCGTTTTTCATAATGGCGCCTATACCGATATGGGTATGTTCACCGCTACCGGCAACCCCCGATATCGGTTTGGCCTTGAAGGTGACTTCCAATCCATTTTCACGAAAGGCTTCGCGAATAATAATACGGGCCTGAATTTCGTTATCTGCTGTCTGAACAGGATCGGACGAGAACTTCCAGTCTACTTCCAGCTGTTCAAGGACGAAGATAAGTTTACCCGAATCATCAATATGAGCCTTAATACCGCCTACTTCCTTGTGCCCCATTTCCGGCTCAAGGCCGTATTTTTCAAGGCGTTCAACTGCCTGTTCCAAGGCCGTGCGTACAACACCGTGTGTCCGTTGCCAATATTGCTCCTGCAATTTTTGCGATGTGGACAAAAGGCGAGAAGCCACGTCCTGACTGGGCGACTTAACCCAAAACTCCAATTCCGTAGCTGTCGTAAGTACCAGTTTCTCTATATCATTTACATTGATATTCAACCCGGGAACACCGTATTCCTTAACCAGTTTGAGAACTTCATCGCCTACATAGTCGGTCGTATTGCGCAAAATAGATCGGGAATCTATAAAACCCGTAGCATGTTCAAGGAAACTGGGTATACGCAAAGTCCCTACAGGCTTTCCCGTAACTTCATCTATATTTCCGTCGTTATAGTCAACAAACCAGTTAACGCTCGGATCCGCCTTAATATCTACACGAGCATTGTCTAAGGTGGCAATACCCGGCAGGACTACGGAAGAACCGTCCGTCTGGAAGGCCGAGCCGTCAAAGAAACTTTCATAGTCGTCAAAGAAGACGGAGATAGGGATCTTTTCATCCGTATCATTGCCCGCCAAATCGACACCTACCAAAGATACGAATTTAATTTCCGGATGTTGTTCCAAAAGCGCCAAAATGCCTTCTTTTCCGTACTGCCCGGCAGGGATTACATAAAGCAAGTTTTCCGTATTCATACTGTTCCTCCTTAGAACTAAAAAACTCCGCACCTCTACCGGTGCGGAGTCTCCTTTGACTCGGTCATATTCTTTTGTCCGAATTACAGTTACATTATATAAGTAACCGTCTCGTCTGTCAACTCGACGATATAAAATCTATCTGCTTTGCAGAGTTTTCTTTACCGCATCGGAAATGACCTTTCCGTCAGCCTTGCCTTGAAGCTGCGGCATAACCGCCTTCATGACATCACCCATTTTTAAAGCACCTTCGCCCATACCGGCCACTATGTCGGAAACAATTTTAAACACTTCTTCCGACGACATCTGAGCAGGCATGTACTTTTCGAGAACTGCAATTTCCGCACGAACTTGTGCAGCTAAATCTTCCCGACCGCCTTTGACAAAGTCTTCCAGCGATTCTTTGCGTTGCTTCATTTCTTTGGCGATGACCTTGCTTACACCGGCGTCATCGAGCTCGCACTTTCCGTCGATTTCCACGTTCTTGATGGAAGAACGTACTGAGCGAATAACGGCAAGTTCAATCTTGCCCGCTTCTTTTTTCTTCATCGCCGACTTCATGTCCTGCGATAATTCTTCCTTTAAAGACACTGTATCAACCTTCTCGGATTATGCTTTAAATTTACGTTTACGTGCCGCTTCGGACTTTTTCTTTCTCCGTACGCTGGGTTTTTCATAATGTTCGCGTTTACGGACTTCGGAAAGAACACCTGCCTTTTGGCAAGAGCGCTTGAAACGACGCAATGCGCTGTCCAAAGTTTCATTTTTACCAACTCTGATTTCTGCCATTCTGTATCCCTCCCTCCAAAATTATCGTTAGGGAGTGCTGTTTTGCACACATGAAAATTATACTTAAAAAGCGTCGTTTTGTCAATTACATGCCCTTTTATCCTATGCAAAAATATTCTCTCGTGTTTTATCTCAAAAAGCGGCTGAACACATAGTTTCCATAAAGAAGCCCCTGGCTTGTAAGGCAATATCCCCACTCGGTCTTTTCCAGGAAACCTCGCAGTACCAAATCCTCTATTACCGTGCCGAAAGCATCTGTCACCGTTCTCTTAAAGCACTGCTCAAACCGTTCATTATCAATTCCTTTCATGGTTCTCAGCCCTAAAAAACAAAAGTCTTCTTCTCCTCTTTCCTTGCCGATTAGTTCATGTTCTGCCAGAACCGATGTTTTTCCTGCATTTTTTATATATTCCGGCAAAGAACGTATATTTGAAAAACGATAGGTGCCGTCAAAGGAGTGGCTCGAAGCGCCGAACCCGATATACGGCTCATACTGCCAATACTTAAGATTATGCTTTGATTGAAAATCCTCCGCCGCATAGGCTGAAATTTCATAACGCTTCAAGCCGCCCTTTTCCAAAGTACGGCATACCCTTTCTCCGGCTTCTTCCGTAACACCTTCTTCCGGAAGAATGATTTCCCCTTTCCGGACAAGACGGTTCAGCATCGTACCTTCTTCAACAATAAGACTGTATGCCGAAACGTGTGTAACACCCAGACCGATTAAGGTGCGGGCATCGTTCTCGGCATCCTCGGGTGATTGTCCCGGCAGGCCGTAAATGAGGTCTGCCGATACATTCGTCACACCGCCTGTACGTACGGCTTCCAAGGCCGCAAAGGCTTCCGCCGACGTATGAACCCGCCTTAACAATTGCAACAATCGATCGTCAAAGGACTGGATTCCCATGCTGATTCTATTAACGCCAATTTTTATAAGATCGCGTATGTAATCGGACTTAATTCCGTCCGGATTTACTTCAAACGTAATTTCGCTATCTGCGTCTATCCGAAAGGTATCTGTCAGTGCCGACATTATTTTTTCGCCTTGCCGTGCCGTCAAAAGCGAGGGAGTACCGCCGCCGAAATAGACGGTATCCGCCGCCTCCCCAATGTATGAAGTTGCGCGTATTTCTCGACACAGGGCCTCTACATAGTCATCTAAATACGACGAAATGCCTCCGTACGACGGAAAGTCGCAATAGAGGCACTTACGTACGCAAAAAGGAATATGAACATACAGGCCCGTCATCAGTTATCATCCACCTGCAAGACAGCCATAAAGGCTTCTTGAGGTATTTCGACACTACCTACCTGCTTCATTCGCTTTTTACCTTCTTTCTGTTTTTCCAACAGCTTGCGCTTACGGGAAATATCCCCGCCGTAGCACTTAGCCAACACATCTTTTCTCAAAGCCGCCACGTTTTCACGGGCAATAATTTTATTACCTACAGCCGCCTGGATCGGTATTTGGAAAAGTTGACGGGGAATAAGACCGCGAAGTTTTTCCACCAAGCCTCTGCCGCGGCGAGCTGCAAAGTCTTTGTGGACAATGACACTCAAGGCATCGACAATTTCCCCGTTAATGAGGATATCCATCTTAACCATAGGCGAGGTGCGGTAACCGTCCAATTCGTAGTCCAGGGATGCATACCCTTTAGTAGACGACTTCAAGACATCAAAGTAGTCATAGAGTATTTCATTCAACGGCAAATCGTATACCAAGGATACCCGCGTGTCGTCAAGATAGTCCATAGTCACATACTGCCCACGTCGATTCTGTGAAATTTCCATGACCGTTCCCACCATATCCTTGGGAATTATAATCGTCGTTTTTACAAACGGTTCTTCTATATGTTCTATCTTAGTCGTATCCGGCAACAGGGAGGGGTTGTCCACCGCTACCATTTCACCGTCTGTCTTATACACATGATAAATAACGGACGGAGCTGTCGTAATCAGGGATAATCCGTATTCTCTTTCCAGTCGTTCTTTAATAACATCCATGTGCAGCAGCCCCAAGAAACCGCAACGGAAGCCAAATCCCAAAGCCGTCGAAGTTTCAGGTTCATATAAGAGAGCCGCATCGTTCAAGTTAAGTTTTTCCAATGCATCTCGCAAATTATCGTATTCACTTGTATCTACGGGATAGAGGCCGCAGTACACCATGGGTGTTGCCGGCCTGTAGCCGGGCAAAGCGTCGTGTGCCGGATTATCAGCCCGGGTCACCGTATCTCCAACGCGACAATCGCGTACGTTTTTCATGGATGCGGCAAAGTAACCTACACTACCGCACTCCAGGCTTTTTACGGCATACATGCGCGGCAAAAAGACGCCCGTTTCAATAACTTCAAATTCTTTTCCCGATGACATCATGCGTATTCTGTCGCCGGTCTTGACGGACCCTTCCATAATACGCACATTAGCAATAGCACCCTTATAGGGATCAAAATGCGAATCGAAAATCAGAGCCCGCAAGGGTTTATCACTTTCGTCCTTCGGCTCGGGTATCTTTTCCACAATAGCCTCCAGCACCTTGTCGACGCCGAGTCCCGTCTTGGCACTGACCATGACGGCTTCGGATGTATCGAGGCCGATAATATCTTCAATTTCCTTGCACACCCGTTCAGGATCGGCACTGGGTAAATCAACCTTGTTTATAATCGGAATAATTTCCAAATCATGTTCTAATGCAAGGTATACATTTGCCAAAGTCTGAGCCTCTACCCCCTGAGTCGCATCAACAATAAGCAACGCTCCTTCACAGGCAGCCAGACTGCGTGATACTTCATAATTAAAGTCCACATGCCCCGGCGTATCGATAAGATTCAGCGTATATTGATGACCGTCCTTGGCATCATATAACAATCTGGCTGATTGGGCTTTTATAGTAATACCTCTTTCCCGTTCCAACTCCATGGTATCCAAAAGCTGCTCTTCCATCTCTCTTTGAGAGATGGTTCCGGTCAGTTCCAACAGCCTGTCGGCCAGGGTAGATTTACCGTGATCTATATGAGCAATAATAGAAAAGTTACGTATATATTTAGTAGCCACTGTCCGTTCTCCTTCTTAAGTAATCGTACCGCCGCCGAGAACGCGGTCATCCTCGTATAGCACCAAGGCCTGTCCTGCCGTAGCCGCTCGCTGAGGTTTGTCAAAAACGACCTTCATTTCATTTCCTGCAGGATATACCGTACAGGGAGCTGCTTGAGCGGCATAGCGAATTTTCCCGTAGGCCTTGAAAGGCTCTTCCCGTACGGTCTCAGTCCAAGTCACATCATGAGCTTTAATTTCGGCGGAAAAAAGTTCTCGTTCCGAACCGACGCGGACTTCATTGTTTTTTTCATCCAACGACACTACATAATAAGGACCACCCGGGCCGCCCAGGTTCAACCCTCGTCTCTGTCCGATCGTATAAGCCGCAATTCCCTTATGAGTACCTACTGTCCGCCCTTGTCCGTCAGTAAATCTACCGGTTTTAAAAATATAGGGAGCTTCTTTTTTCAAAAATCCCTTGTAATCATTATCGGGAATAAAACAAATATCCTGACTTTCCGGCTTATTAAACACCGGCAACCCCCACTCTTTTGCCAACTCTCTGGTCTTCGTTTTTTCCAAATCCGCCATGGGGAAAATAATATGTTTCAATAAATCCTGCGTCAGTTGGTACAACACATAGGACTGGTCTTTTCTTTCATCCTTACCGCGACGCAAAGTGTAAATCTTTCTTTCATTGTCATATACAATGCGGGCATAATGTCCTGTTGCCAACAAATCCGCTCCGAACTGTTGCGCCTGATCCCACAGCAGTCCGAATTTAATGAACCGATTGCAGGCAATACAAGGATTCGGAGTCTTGCCGTGTGCATATGAATCAATAAAGTAATCAATAACGTCATGACGAAAAACATCCCGAAAATCCAGGGTATAATGGCGTATACCTAAGACATCCGCCACAGCTTTGGCATCATTAACCGAATCGAGCGAACAACAGGCATGAATATTTCGTTCGACTTTACACGCAGGCTCTTCTTCCCAAAGTCTCAAAGTAATACCGATGACTTCATATCCCTGTTCTTTTAAAAGTCCCGCCGTAACGGAGCTGTCCACACCGCCGCTCATGGCAACGGCAATACATTCAGACATGATTATTCCTCTCCCGCTATGCGGCGAATAACTTCAACAGCCCGCCGCACTTCACTTTCCGTCGTATCTTTACCCAAAGATATTCGAACACTGCCCGTAAGCCATTGAGCCTCCGTCTGCATTGCCTCCAGAACATGAGACGGTTGAGCCGCACCGGATTCGCAGGCCGAACCGGCTGAAAGGGCAATTCCCTGCCTATCCGCACTGATTAAAACAATCGTTCGATCCTTTCGAGCTACGGAAAAATTAATAATATTGGGCAACGAGTCGTTCAAGGTTCCGTTCAAATGATATAGATCAGGTCGCTGTCCCAACTGTTCGACTATATATCGTTTCAAACACGTTGCGTGTTTTATTCTTTCTTTACCTTCCAGTTGCAAGAGTTCACAGGCCTTACCGAAACCCACAAGAGCCGGTACATTTTCCGTTCCGGCCCGCAAATTACGTTCCTGGGGGCCGCCCATAAGGTCGGGAGCTAACTGAATCCCGTCGCGTATATACAAAGCACCGGCCCCTTTAGGACCATATATCTTATGACTCGCCACAGATAAAAGATCTATATGCAGCCGCTTTACATTCGTATCCGTCCAACCGAATCCCTGTACGGCATCAACGTGAAGTACGGCACCGTGTTCCTGTAAAAGTTCACCCACGGCCCGAATAGGCTGCAACGTTCCGGTCTCGTTATTAGCCGCCATAATCGATACAAGAACCGTATCGTCCTTTAATTCATTTTTAACGGATTCTATAGAAACGCGGCCTTCTTTATTAACAGGCAAAACGGTTACATCATATCCCTTGGTCCGTAAAAATTCGAAAGAATGCAAAACGGCAGCATGTTCTACGGCCGTTGTTATCAAATGCCCGCCTTCGGGACAGTTAGCTCGTAAGTACCCGAATAAGGCCAAATTATCAGCTTCAGTACCGCCGGCGGTAAATAAAATTTCTCGTCCTTCAGCCCCTATGGCTGCCGCCACACGGTCTCGCGCCGTTTGAACAGCGGCTCTTGCCTTTTGCCCGAAGGCGTGCAAACTCGAAGGATTTCCAAATTCAGTTGTCATATAGGGCATCATAGCGTCCAACACCCGCTTATCCACCGGTGTGGTCGCCGCATAATCCAAATAAATGCGTTCCATAGTTTTCCCTTCGCAAAGAAAGTCATTATTAATCATATCACATAGCCTGCGTATCTACCAGATATATAAAAGATAACGAAATGCCGACCTTTCTATAAAAAGGTCGGCATACAATTAAAAAGCATCCTTATATATTTCACGATAATCGGCTTCCGTAAGAGTCACAAAGTTATGTGCCGTCAATCGCTTCTGCTCCGTTTCCACTGAATGAGCAAATGCCGGTATCATATCTTCCGTAACGCCATATTCTCTAAGTCTTTTCTTCGGCAAAATCACATCAATAAGACGAGCCAATTCAGTTAACACCTCTTTTTCGGAAACCCCTAAAATCCGTGCTGCAAAAGCCTTAAATACACTTAACTCACCGCCGTCTCGACGTTGTTCATAAGCCTTCAAAACATTCGTAAACACGGCATAATTGGATTCACCGTGAGCAACATGACAAGTAACGCCCAAGGGGTAACTCATGGCGTGTACGGCTGCACATCCTGCCGTGCCGAAAGCAATCCCGGCATATAGTGCGGCTGTCAGTAAGTCTCCATATAAGGGTTCACGTGCATCCTTACCGTGTTCTCGAATATACCGGTAGGCGCAAAGAATCATTTCCATAGCCTTATAGCTGAAAAGCTTGGTCGTTTCCGTCGCAGCCGGCGATAAGGCTGACTCCACGGCATGAACTAAAGCATCGACGGAACTGGTTGCAAAAACCTTGAAAGGTTTGTTTATATAAGTACTATTAAAAAACAGGCACTCTTTAGTCTGAAAGAGTGCCTGTCTGTAGTACATTAAATCTATTTGCTTTTTGTTGTCTTTACAGCTTTCGCTGCCTTTTCGGTCTTTGCAGTTTTTGTATTTTTCTGCGGTTGAACATGTCCGCCGTATACATCGCGATAATCTTTCATCTTCTTGTTATCTTTGTTGTTAACACGAACACGTTCTACTTTATGACGGTCGTTATCTTTACCGGAAATGCGATCAACACGAGTCCGATCCAATTCTTGAATACGATTCAATTCAGGTTCGAATTCGCCCATAGCTTTCGCCATCTTCGAATCAATAGCCGCTCCATTTTGCAATGCACGGTAAATAACAGCCGCAAATTCGTAACGAGTCATCGAGCGGTCACCCTTGAATTCGCCATCAGGATAACCAACAACCAGACCTCTATCAGCTAAGGATTTAACATATTCATATGCCCAGTGGTTTTCCGAAACGTCAGGGAAATTAACATTACCCGTACTCGTCTGACCTACAGCCATTTTACCGGATTCCATTGCATCAATCTTTGCGTTTTGTGCTTTGACGATGGCTTTTAATGCTTCCACTTCTTTAGCCAGAGCTACTTGTGAACGTGTTACATGTTTACCTTGCCCAAATTTCAAGCTGACTCCCGCATTTACCAGGTTTTCACCGGCACCGAAAGAACCGCCTACACTGAACATGACATCTTCATTCGGGCGATAGTATGCACCGACAGCCACAGCGTTAGCACTATTATAGTTACCATAACCTGCCGCAAAATCCCACTTATCATCCGGATCGAAGTCAAGAGGATGAAGAGCTGCCAATGCTGCAGCACCGGCGCCAACACGATTTACTTTATCTCCCAACTTATTAATGACGGCAGAATTAATATTATTGTTATTACCAATAGCCTGTTTTAATTGAGCCACATTGACTGCGTCTGTATCATTTGTACCGGCAGCAACGCTCGTAATCTGACGAGTACGAGTGGTACCATCGCCTACAGATACAGCAGCATCCGTTGCTTTCCATACAGATGTTGTGTTTGTCGATGCAGTGTGAGTCAACGGATCATATCCAACTGCACCTGCACCTACGGATGCAATAGAACCGGAACCAATAGCTACCCCACCAGCTTTTGTTACATTGGTATTGCGTCCAATAGCAACCGCATCTGATACGTTAGTCGTGCTACCAGTATCATGCGATCCTAAAATTACGCTATTATTTGCTCCCTGTAATGTTCTATTATCACCGATAACCACGGCATGATTAGTATCACTAATCGTATTTTCAGAGCCTGTAACCGTTACATGATTTACATTCGTTGCCGTATTATGGAAACCGGTAATAGAGTTGTTGGCACTTGCTGCGCCACTAGTTCCCGTTACTGTGTTATTAACACCGACCAAAGCCGTCCGCAACGTATAGTCCGCTCTGTTCCCCCCGCCAAAAGCCATCGTGGAACCACCACTACTCGATGCCCGAATAGAGCTTCTCAAGCTATCGGCAAAGTCTTTTGCTGAAGCACCTCCATCAGTCGGAGTACCGGACAAGCTAGTATATGAATTGGTAATTTCATTACCGGCACCAAAAATAAGAGAACCGTTGGAATTGGCTGTGCGGTTAGCAACCCCTGTAATAGTATTGCCAATACCGGAATAGTAACTACCTGTTTTAGATTCAACGCTATTTAACGAACCGTTAATAGTAGCTCCTAAATTTTTCGTCGCATTAGAGAGACGACCACCATTGTAGTCACTGGAGATAATATTGTAGGACCCTGTACTTGTAGTAAAAGCACCATTACTAAAGCTATTAGCCCCTACGGTTGTAGTATATACGCCTAATGAATCAGTTCTAGTAGAAGCACTGTTCACCGTAGTATCGCCCAAAGCTCCATTATAATTGTGAGAACCAACCATCGTACTCCCTGTACGAGCAAATGTATTATCACCGATAGCAACACTTCCTACAACCTTAGTCGGATCAGTAGGAATTCTAGCAGAAGAGAACCAACTACCACTATATGTTGTCTGACCAAAAGCGAAGCTTGCTTCTCCCCCACCAGCCATATTTTCTATGTGTGCATTTTTACCAATAGCAATACTACCGCCTTGGCTGGCATAGTTATTAATATTGGCTCCGTTACCTATTGCAACATCACCGGTTGCAGCACTAGCACCATTAGAATAACCAATGCCAGCTCCTTGCCCAATTGCTACGTTTTCTACTTTCGGAGCGCTACTCCCCGTACCAATAGCAACGCCAAGGCCATCACCAGCCGGATTCGTTGCAGGGGCGGCTAACGCTGACACGCCTCCTAAAGTCGTGTAAATTAGAGCGGCCGTTATCGTAGCCGCAAGTCTTTTCTTTGCATATTGTGTCATACCACTACACTCCTTTTCTTTCGAACAATATATACATGACATGTCTATTCTATATTGTTTATTACAAATTTTCAACATATTTTTATAACCATAGCTATTTGTGAATGTTTTTTGCCCGTAAGAAACATCTTATGATATAATACATTAAACAATAATAAGTGAAGATTTACCTGTGTTCATTCATTTATTGTTGTTTTAGCATGATTTCGCCTTTCTGCCATCCACCTGTCTGATTGTAGAATCAACTAATGCGCTTCAATGATATGATAATTAGAGTCTCTTTACGAATAGGCAGTTAGGCTATCCTTCTTTTACTAATGGAAAGACGCCCTATATTTAATTATAGGGTGTCTTTCTATTATGTACCTAAAGCACAAAAATAAAACTCTCCCATAATCGGGAGAGTTTTTGCCTTACCAAGATGCCACGATGCCACCTTATCGGTCACTGTTACCGATATGCACAATTTTTCAATACGACTCGCTGGTATCGGGATGTAGAGACAATGCGTCCTTTAATGACGTATTTATTTCTCTCATAAACACGCCATTTCCGCATAAATAAGCCATTTTTACTTTTATTATTTTCTGATAAGGAGCTATATTGGGGGTTAATATGTTGTCAAAAAAAGAAGTGACGTTAAACGACTTTTCATTTACAGTCACTTCTCTGTTTATTTGTTTCGAGAATTCTTATGTCCTAAAAAGGCCCGAATAATTGCTGTAACTCCAACTCCCGCAAAAACGGTTCCTACGATATAATGGTCATTTTCCAATAAATAGATCCCCCCAACTAAACACACTAGGGAAAGAATAAATGCAAATATAAGGGCCATATGTCCATCCCAAACCTCAGCCTTCGTAACCTTTGCTTCTAATTCTCTTCTATGCTTTCCTTGGGACTCAGCCATATTAATAATGCGATCTGCAGCCCCCGGACAAATGTTTTCGTACCGTTGCAATTCTTCCGGATCCGGTAACGGACCAGATCTGATTTGCATTTGTTGAATTTGTTGAATCGGTTGACCTGTTTTCTTTTGCAGGAATTCGGGAACGTCTAACTTTTCTGGAATATTTTCATCAGATTTTTTATTGGACATATTTTTTACCGTACTCAATCAAGGATACTTTAAAATCCTCTCCAACCGAGTTCCAATCATCCCTTAGTGCCTTTTCATTTGTTGTCTTTAAAATTAAATTAATTCGTTTCCGAGAGGCCTTCTTCGGGTTGAAAATTGCATACATACCACGAAACCAAAACTTATTTAACATTAAAATCTGTTCCATATAAGACACCTCCCTTATTTAGTATCTATAGTATATCATATTATTTTCTAAATTGCATTGTATACAAAAAGAGACTCTCCCGATTATGGGAGAGTCTCTTACATTACCATTCTTTAATTGTATATAACAGGGTACCGCCCTGGCGTCCATCTTGTCCGATATGGGCTATGCCTTCCACACGGCCTGTTTGGTACCCGATAGACAGATACGGTTTCCCGTCTATGTAGGTGCCGCCTGCCTTTACTTTGTGGTTGTTTCTAAGGTTTATTTTGTACACATCCACTTTCTGCTTCTTATCGTCTACCGTAACTACCGTGCGATCACTTTTAGCTACCGCCTCTTTCGGTAAGCGTGAGTCCTTATTTCGAATAGCCGCCTCTGTAGTATTGGCAGCCGTTTGTAAATCAGGAGCCGATACGTAATAAGTTACATTCGGTGGTACGGTCCCCTCGTGAATTCGTTCGATTCTTGTCACAATTTCACTGGCCGCCTTATCATCGACGTGTAGATTTTTCTTTACCGCAATTTTATCGGTCGTGTCCGAAAAACGCATTCGCACAGGGCTCTCTACGGGCTTTTTCTCATGCTGCACGGCAAAGTATATACATCCTAAGCAAAAAGCCGTCAAAATCGAAATGAGCGTAATTCTTACAAGTTTCGCCCGTTTTTCATCGTTTATCATCGGAATTTTCATCATGTCACCTCGGTTAGTCGTACATAACGTCTAAATCAACCGCACATCCGTTAATCTGTCCTTCGTCGGAGTATTGCCAGAGGCTGCACGTCTTATTCGGATACTCTTGTTTAAAATAGTTGACCGGTCCGAAAATGGCTACGAAAAAAGGTACGTAATCGGGGATGTCTTCCAAATTCATACAGTTTACCAGCGTATCATAACTGCCGTAGATGCCTACATACTTTCCTGCCTCATTCATTACATTGATTCCCGCCATCACTACCGACGTAAGTTCTTGGGCTCCCAGGTCTTTTTGCATCTCTTCTTCTATATCCATCCAGATACCCGCTTTTAACTCTACGTCCTTTAGGTATATATCCAACTGTTTTACCAGCCACATGGCTTCTTGTTGGGCTTGCCAGGTTGTGGTGGCCAGGCTGTAAAAATACACCCCGATATCCATTCCCGCAGCCTTGGCCGCATTAATATTATGAATAAATAAATCATCCAATTCCTGCCGTCCGTCTCCTCGGGTACGTCCGATTCGAACGATACAGAATTCTTTCCCCGCCGCCTTGGCGGCTTCAAAATCAAATCCTTCCTGGCAATAGCTTACATCAATTCCTTCTCTCATTTTTTATCCTCTCCTATCTTTATTAAAGAAGTAGTCATATTGGGTTTTTGCCCTTCCGGTGAATTGTACTTACTGTCAAGCCCGTACTTTGTCCAGGCGGCCTTAGCAAGTCCTACAACCGTTACAATCCCGGCCCCTACGGCCGACACCCCTTGCCAGCAGCTGTTAATTTCAAAGTGAGTGCCGTATAATCCGTTACTCCAAAAACCGTATAACCAAGATAGTACAATCACTACGAGCAAAATAAACAGCACTACCGCTAACATAGCAATGAGCGCCAGCCAATTGGTCTGCGCCCATTCTCCGAATCGTATACATCTACTTTTCATATTCCTTTTTTATCTCCATATCCAGTACCAGCTGATAGATAGAGGTCATGACCCCGTTTTTACCAAGCGCATGATAGCATTCATACATATTGATAAAGTTCTTTTTCTCCGAATAGGTAATGCCTTCTTTTTTATACCGCTCGTACTCAATGAGCATGCGGCAGCGTAGCAAGGCTTGAACACCTCTATCCAAGCCTCGGCGGCGGTTCTTTTCAGATACGTAAAAGGCAAGCCCTGCCGACAGCAGCATGGGAATTACCGTCTGGGCGATAAGAGAGGCGATTTCAGTGGATATCGTCATGATTAAATACGTCTCCTTTACTCAAATTCATCGACCGTATTCGGCTGTACACCGTCTACGTTTACTACCAGATAATCAAGACTCGGGGTACCGATAAACGGAGTCGGTCGATACGCTGTGGTCGGAAGTTCCTTATCCCTCTCGACGGTACCTACGGCCTCGTCCGAGGTAAAAGTCACTCCTTGCCGAACCTCATATTGCTGAAGGCCTGAAAATTTCACCTCGCTTGTGCAAGCAATACCTTCAATCACCGAGTTTTCTATCACGGCTACCGTTACATGATAGGGTTTTGAGTCTTGGTGAGATAGTCGGATATCACCTTGAACGTAGGTGTCCTTGGAATATTTTACCGTATTTTTAACCTGATCCAGGACTACGAGCCACGGAAGCCTAGAGTCATACAAAAGGTCTGCCGAATACCGCTCAAGTTTTCCCTTGGCCTTTTTTACTTCTTCACTTCGTTTATCGGCTTTAGGCGAATGAAACCGCTCGTTCCAAAACCGATGATAGCCGTAGACCTGTACGCCGCACTTACACTTGTCTATATCCGGGTATTCTTTAAGAGCGGTCAAGTTCGGTCGGGGCTTACGAAGAACTTGCCACGGCAGTTCCACATGCCGATTGGCATCTCCTCGATACATCCCCTCATTTACAAAAACCTTATACCCCAGTTTCCATACGCCGTCATGGACGCTAAGCGTCCCTTCTTGAATTCGTCCGTATCCGTTTATTTGACCTTGAGGGGTTAAAAAGTCGTATATATAAAGTTGGATACTTTTATAAATTTCATCGACGGTGATATCTTTATCGTCGTTTCGCCATATCCGTAAGTAATGGATAAACCGCATAACGCCCGATTCGTTTCGAACTTGCATATAGGCTTTAAAGTAATACCCGCGAGGTATGGTTACGGCCACTAGAGGCGGTGTGGGAAACACCTCAGGATGAAACACGGTCGTTGCCAGTACGCTTTTTTTATCATCCAAGGACCAAGGGGTCACCCCCATGTACCCAACGTGCCCCGTACCGCTATCACCAAAGGTGGGCATAGCTTCTAAAGATACGTTCCTAAGCCGTTTTATCTGTACCTTCTTTCGAGGTTTGCAGACAAAGTTTTCATAGGAGCTGTTAATGACGGTCTTCTTTCGTTTATTAGCAATTTGTATCAGCTGCATCTCACATTGCCCCCACTATGACATATCCCCAGTACGGGTTTTTGATATATGCTTGAATATGTCCCGGTGTTTCAAGCCCGTCTACGGCGTCGTATTTTTTGCCGTCAGCTCCGGGTACTTCAAACCATATATTAACGGCCGACATATCCTTATACTCTTTAATCCCCGGCGGCCCGGGCAGCCACACCGTATCGGTAGCAGCCGCCCTTAAATTATGACCGACGGTCGTTAAAAAGAGCGTTTCATGCTCTTCTAAATACGCATGAAAGATAAGCTGTCCTCTTTTATTCTGATTCCAGGCTACTGTTCGAGTCTTAAACAACTCTTTCATCATTTCTCGGACTTGCCAGCGTTCAGAAGCGGGAATCGTATCATAATCATTTTCTGTATAGCTTGTTTTCTTATACTTTGCGATATACTGCTTCATAGCCGTCTTTTTTGCTTGCTTAAGCCCCTCATCGTCATCCAGGTAATTTTCAAAGGCGTAGTTATTATTCATACATATCGGCTGCTGACCGAATACCACCCAGATTTTATCAATAATACGACATATCGAGTTATCGGGCGTTAAGAACGTTGTCCCCGACGGGTTTCTGATTTCGATACCTGTATTTAATCCCATATACCCATCCTCACTCTCAGTTCGTTATCATCGTCATATACTTCAATAAGATTGTCTTTAATCTCCGTCCGAGCGCCGCTGGTGGCCGTACGAAGTGTCCCGATACGAGCGCTTATCGTATCGAGCGATTCAACTTGCATCTTATCGGCTGATACTGAGCCCGCTTTAAGCATCTTGTTCGTGATGATATTGTCGTCGAAGAGCGCCTGCCCCGTCACATGAATCAATTTCCCGTCAATGCGAACGCCCGACGTGGATAAGTTAATCCGTGAAATAAGCCCGTCACCGTCAAGTCCTTTAATGGCGTTACTGACCCTCAAGTCAATGCTGTTACTAAACTGCGACAGCTGCGTTTGTACGTTTGTCTTTAAATCCGTAACGGACTGTTGAAGGCCTTCCGCTGTCTGAGTAAGCTTTGTTTGAAGCCCGGTTACATCAGACTTTACAGTCCCCACTTCAGCTTCAATCTTAGCGATATTCTTATCAATCTCATCGAGCCCTAAGGCTTCACGATTAAGCGTCGAAAGGTCTACGGTTGCCGTTACCGTAACGGTCGTAACCCCCGACTCGGCACCCGGGCCGAATACATCGATAAAACTGATACTGACATCGTATATATCGCTCTCACACGCATACGAGATGACGCTTGAGGTCGTATCAAAGGCCGTCGAGTGCTGCTGCCCGACGATTCGTACGTGCATTTTAGAGACACCGACAGGAAACGACGGTGCGGTAATCGTAAGTGTTCCGATGCCTGTCTTCACGTTCGGGGCTTTCGGAGCCTTCGGAGCTTCCTTTTTATACATAAGCTCAGACGCACTGCTATACTCGCCTTGCGTGTTTTTGGCCAGGACGAATATCGTTCCCTGGCGCTCCGTAAGAGGTAGCGCCGCTTGAAGGTCGGTCGTTTGAACGAGTAGCCCCGCAGCTTCGCCCGGTGCGTTATTGTTCCGTACTTCGTAGTAGGCGATCGTCGTATTGGTAACGGCGTTCCACTTGACGACTACCTTGTCGGTAAACTCGATAGAAAGGTTTTCAGGCGCCAGCGGCTTGGTAGTTTGCTCTGCCACCACGATATCGAGATATTCTACGGCATCAGGCACGGTATACTCTCCAAGCTCATTGGCGGTGGTAACGGCCACTCGAATCGTCTCTCCCGGTAGTAGCTGAGGGATAACCAGTTGTCCCGCTCCTTCTCCGGCAAAGACCCAGGCACCCCAAGGCGTCTGCGTCGTCCCGATGACATTTTCAGCCGAGGCATACGAGGTCTTGTAGTAGACACGGCCCGTAAGCGAGGACGGCAGCCAGTTCACTATGACGTCATAAATGGCCTGACCGGTTAACTGGCGATATCTTGTATAAGCCGTAAGCCCCTTGGCAGGTGTGGCCGGTAAGATATTGCCCGATACCCCGATATGCGCCGCCGCATAGCCCGACTCGAAACCGTCTAAGATAGCACGGACTCGTACGTAATACGTGTGGTCGGGCTCCATATTTTTAAGGTCCAGCGAAAGGGCCCCGGTGGTCGGAGCGTCCACCCAGTTATAGTTATCCGTAGAATAGGACACCCGAAAGGCATCGTATCGGGAATTTTTAGGCATCTCCCACGTACAGTGGATGATGCTGTTTTTCCCGCTACCTTGAACCCGAAGGTTTTCTTCGGAAAGGGTGAGATTTATGGGGGCTTTTAAAAGAGCGGATTTTCCTTTACTGTAGTCAATAATCGGGTAGCGCGTGTAGTCGGGTTCATATATCTTTTCATCGTATTCAATCGCCGTAAGGCTTATCTTAAGATCCTTGTCTTGCTCAAGCTTTACAACCCGAAACGGCTTTACGACCTTATCTCTAATACCGACGGCATAGCAGTCATACTGACTGACTTCTTCGCCTTCTCCAAAAGATTGTGATACGGTGACCGTATCGGTGACGGTATCCGTCGTAACCGGCAGTATATCGCGAGTAACCAAGACATCGTCTTTAGAGCGCTGCACGATGATACTATGCACATCCGAGGCCGTAAGAGTCACTTCTTTATCAAGGGTTACCTTGTTACCGTCGATGGATACTATGCGACCACTTTCAAGTCCCAGTCTCGGCACCGTATGAGCGACGCCGATGATATCGCCGTACTCACACACTAAGGCATTTACATCGGCCGATAGGTGTATCGTTTGTAGTTGCCGTTCATTGGTAGCCAGGTAATACAAGGCTTCTCGATGGGCTTGGGAGCGGCGTGATACGCCAAAGAGCGTGACGTTGGCCGTATTATCTTGAAGCGTTCGATTCTCGGCGTAACGGGCCGAGCGGACGAAGAACTCCGTGTTTTTAAAATCCCGCTGCTCGTCGTTATAGGTAATCTGTACACTACGAGCTCGTTCCTCACGCGAAGCAAAGCTTCCTGAGACGGACGAGGCAACCGTACGACCTTCTCCGAAGATTTGTTTTATCGTCCCCGGCATATCGACTACAATCCCGAGGTCTACGCCGTGACGCACAATTGTAGCATGCCCTACTTGAGCCGCTTTATTGGCTGCCTCATAGCGTTTTTGCTTGGTATCGAAAAAGGCATCAAGCTGGAACCTTTTTTCCGTACCGCCGTTACCGTCGTCTATCATCTCGTCAGCATAATCAGCCGCTTTTTGCCACTCATGGAAATACTTTGAAAAGCGCTCCGTAGAGCAGCCGTCTACTACGTATTCAAACTGCCCCGTACTTATGTTCTTAAGCTTACGGCAGTGATGAAGGATATCGTACGCCGCCCATATCGGATTCTGGGCGGACTTTTCTTCATATTGTCGTGTACGAGGATTAAAGACCAGAACGTGCATACGCTTCTGTCGCCAGTTGAGGTTCGGAATGCCGCCGTTTAACTGGTTCGTCGCCTTAATTCTAAGCCCGATGAGGACCTTGTTCGGTCTCACGAATTGGCCTGAGTTGATATACGTCGATAGGGTCGACCACCGCATCACCGCATTCTGCCTACTCGTCATCGGCATAGTTGTCGGTAGCACTCGTACGTCGTACCGCGCCGCTTCGAGTCCTTCGAATTTAAAGCTGCGACGGACGGTCTGATTCGTTCCCGCGGTGACGGCGCACACCTGTTCAAGCCAGGCGTCCCGACTGCCTGTCTTACGAATGCCGATAGTAAAGCGAGCCGTGAGGTTCGTGAAGTTCCCCTTATCGTTCATCGAGTATATCCCGCCGGGCCAAGTGAACGTAAGCTCGATAGCATTACATTGGTCAGAGTCGGTACTTCTAATGACCGACGCCCCTTCTTTGCAGTCGAGGTCAATCGACTGGTCAGCGACCGTGTTCGGGAAGAATGATATCGGCTCTTGGTCATTCGTACCGAGCCGCTTTTCTATCTGCACTGACTCGAAATTCTCTATCGGCGTATAGCCGATGCGGATATCCTCGATAGAGTCAACAGGACCGTAACCGCCGCTGAACAGTACGTTAAGGTACTGCACGTCTTTCTCTCCGCTGTACTTATGGGTATTTTCGAGATTCCCGTCGTTTTTTACCTTATACGTTTCAGACTCCGTCTCGACGTGGTACATTAAAAGTTGTCCGGCCGGCATCGCCGTTCCGTACGTCTCGCCGATAAGATTTCCCTCATGGGTTTGCACTTGCGGAAGGTCCCACCCATATGTCGGAGAGGATTCTTGTTCTTGAGGATGCGCCTGGTTAATATGAAGAAGACTGTTAATCAGCTTACCGCCAAGGATGGTAAAAACCCCGGCAACAAGGCCCTGCCCGAATTTAGCCGTAATACCTAGCCAGCCACCTACCAAAGGGGCTGCGGCCATAAGCCCTATCTGCAGTATCCAGCCGAGGGCCCCCTTATTGCCCCCTTCAAGTTCAGCCGTCAAAACAATTTGGTCTCCGTCTTGAGGAATATAGCTATAGGGGATGTCTACGAGCGAGCCGTTTACAAAGACCAGTAAGCCTTTAATATCGACCACATCAATAAGGCGTTTTCCTTTGTAGGGATATCGAATTCGTTCCTGCTTTCCTGTGAATATATTATTTACAATGATAATTTCAAACATGAGGATATACTCCTTCTTTTGGCTTATAGTACCCGACCACTCTCGGGCCCCATCGAGATAATCGGTCAATCTGTACATAAGGGGCTATGGCATGAATAAATTCACCGTAGCCCAGATACACCCCGCAGTGACTCGGTAAGGGATTGCCGATAAGCCTCAGTAGCACCACGCAGCCGATTTCAGGCTCTTCCAATTTTTCCCAGTTTACTTGGTTCTTTTCAATCTCGTCCATAACTTCATCCGTATGGGTCGCATTGATGGGAAACTTGGGAAGGGTGAGCCCGTCCCGCCTATAATACTCTCGAACAAGACCCCAGCAGTCGAGCCCTTGGGTAACGCTTCTACCCCCGTTTACGTAGGCTACTCCGACCAGGTCGTTAATATTAACCATAGTTTCCCGTCATCCCCTGCTCACCGCCGAACCGTTCTTTTATCCGACATTCTTTAAAGGTGTTATTGCACGGCTTATCCGTTCCCGCATAGCCGCACCGGACGGATTTAAAAACAAAGGGGCAAAAATCGACCATGTACGTATCAAGAGGAAATTTATTGTATAACTCAGGGCTACTTCCCAATTTAAAGGTAACCCAGGCTTCGTCATACGACGTCGAAAGGTTGGTAAAGTCTAACTGATCGAGCGGTTCGGGATTATCTAACAGCTTCGTATGAACGACATATAACGTAACGGCGGCATCCGTCATGCCCCCATACCGTTGCAGGTACGACTGGATAATACCGCCGCAATTAGACACCGTAAGATTCACCGTAGGTAGCGTGGTCCCGTCTGTATTCACGTTGGTAACATTAAATGCAAACCGTGTCCACGTCCGTCCGTTCCACGTTATATCTTCCGTATTTCTTGCCAAATATACATCTTCCGGCAACTCTTTGTGATGAAGTTTTACGAGTAGTAAAAACGGCGCATCGGAGGATAACTTATTCTTCTCCAATATCGCCGCCGTTTCCCATATTTTCATAAGTTATACCTCCTCAAAGGACAAGGATAGGTAATACCCTTCAGGATGTGAGTAGTGGCACTCCCAATCACTCGTAAAGCGCACGAAGCAGGTATCGCCCGTATCGTAATCCTTAAATTCGAATATGTCGGACTTTCGAACAGCCTTCCAGAAGTCCCGGAGGGTATTCTTTTGAGCCTCTGACAGACACGTCCAAGAATACAAAAACGTCCTCGGCGTTCTTGTATTTCGAGGTCTGGTGAGGCGATACCCCGCGTCTGTTTTAGACTCGACCGTACTGTCGGTTATTTTTTCCACGTACGTATCACCGGCGTTGGTAGCCCGCGATGCGACGGGATGAGGAATTTGAGTTATCGGAAATGTTTTCATTGTTTATCCTTTCGAAATGTTACGAATGGCTCGAGCCATGCCACCTTCGTCTGTCTCTGCGGCATCTACGACCACATTAATGATATAGCGCTTCATCTGATTGTCGTAGTTACTCGACTGAACATTTATTTTCGATTGACTGTTATTAATAATATTAATAACGGGTGCCGCAACGGTCCCGCCGTTTTGCCCTTGGTTTTGCACAATCCCTTTGGCTACTCGCGAGTACACTTCATCCGTTAAGGGAAATACGGCTTCGTCGTTTCCGGCTTCACCGATAAGCCCCATGGTAGGCGCCGTAACAAGCCCCCCTGTAGCAAAAGGTCTAGTGACTCCAAGACGCGGAACGTACGGTCTAAACGAGGCCGCGTCCAAAAGGTTCCCGTTAAAGCTAAACCCGCTTGAGGACTTTCCTTCTCCCAGCCAGCTACCAAAAAGAAGCGTCGCAATTTTATTCGCCGCCATCTGAGCGACCATTTGCGTAATCGTCTTTTGAAAGACTTTTCCCAGGCTTCGCAGTGAGTCCTTCGCACTTTCCGACCCGTTTGCCAGGGCCTCGAAAACACCTTGAATTCCCGATGCGATTTGACCCGATCCGGTTGTGATCATCTCAGCCGTAGACATGTGCGCTTTTTGCCAAAATTCATAGTACGTTTGAAGGGCTTGCTTTTTATCATTCCAGGCCTTTTCATCGTTAGCCCCTTTCGATTGAAGCGCATTCATCAGCCCTTGGGTATCGCCGCGCTTAATCGACCACTGCACAGACTTCTCATAGGCTTCGCGCTCGGCGTCTTCGCGTTTTTGTACCGCCTGTAAATATGCCGCTGTATACCATTCGTTGGCTTCTTTAAGCGCTTCATAGTCGTCTTTCGTGGCTTGGATTTCTTTAAGTTTAGCTTTACGCTGCTTATCCAGACTTTGTACCGTCGCTTCAAACTCAGCTTGCGCAACTGATACATAATCTCCCTTAAGGTCCGCGTTTATTTTAGCCAGGTCCGTTTTAAACGCTAACCGCCGCTGTGTAAGAGCTTCCATGGCCTTGGCGGCTTCTTCAATTTTCCACTGTTTTAAAAGGTCTTCGGCATGCGTTGTATCAATATCTTTCGATACATTTTTTATCTTACGAATTTGGTCTTTATATTTTTTCGCCTGGCTATTCATATTGGCGATACTCTTCTCGAACTCCGTACCTGTGTCGCTTATAATTGCTTTATCCAGGTCATTTTCAAGACCCTTTAGATCTTTGCGAGCGTTAGCAATGTCTTTGGCTCGCTGTTCGGCTTGCTTACGAACATCCGATATGGATAGAGCTTTACCCGACTCGGTAACACCGGCAAACTCCGTAAGTGAGATAACGCCGACGATATTGCCGCCGAACGCTTCACGGTAGTCTTGGTCGTAATGCTGAGATACTCGGCCGCTACCGGCTGCCGCATAATAGCCGGAGGTATTGGCATCCAGCATGATAACGTGGCCGCCGTTGTTGGTAATAACGGCATCGCCTGCATGAGCTTCGTAGCCGTTTCCGTAAGCGTCCGTCGGATGAAAGGCGCTGCCTGCGTTCTCGGCCCAGTCGGGAGCCCACGGCCCCAGGTTCCAGGCGTTCGAGACTCCGGCATCGGACCAAACGTTTTCAACGTACGTTGTGCATACGACCTCGTTTTCGCCGGTGCCGTAATTAAGGCCGCTCCAGCGCCCTGCATTATATATCGCACCGCCTCTGACATCGTACGTCTGCTCATTTTCGACGTGGGTACCACCGCCCACACCGCTAACACCTGTGTCAGGCGAGAAGTCATAGGACGGTATTTGTACATTATTGACCGCTGCTTCTGCCGCCTGTCTTTGGGCTTCGGCATCGGCAAAATCTTTACCGCCTCCTGCGTTATACCAGTTAGAGTATTCTCTAGCATAGGCCTCTGTTCCTTCCTGCACCGCCTCTTCAGAAACTCCACCATTAGCTCTTGAACCTTGTCCTGTCGGATCGGCTGATATAGAGTTGTTATCTTCTTGTATTTGGCGCCAAATACGGCCATCGTGAGCAGTGTAAGTATACCCGTCGTCACCGGTCCATGTATTCTTCTGCGCCGCCTCATACTTGGCATTAAAATACTTATACGCACAATAGGCAGCGTAAAGGGCAGCGGCCGCTACTCCCATCCAGCCACCGGCTAGATCGAATAAAACACTCGTTACCTTACCGATGGCACCAGGCAGACGCGCAAGTCCTGCTACACTTTTTTGCGACGACAAGACACTCGCCACACCCGCTTTTTCATGGGCTACCCCTAAAGCGGTCGTCGCTTGGGTTGTTGTCGCTGTTGCCGCCGTGGCCGCCTCACTGGCTCGCACAGAGGCCGCCCCCGCTGCCATGGCTGACTCGCCTACAGCGGCGTTACTTACCATCACCCGTTCGTTGGCTGTTACTTCTGCCGATGCCGCCAGTTCCTTTACCGCCGCAGCCTCACGAGCGGCCGCTCCGATAGCTACTTCCGACTCGGCCACTTTGGCGTTACTTGCAATGACCGCGTTATTGGCTTCAACCTTTGTCGCTGTCGTCGTTTCCGTGGTATAGGCAGACGCTTTGACAGACTCTGAAACAACGGCCGCGCTTTTTTCAGCCTCCACGTTTACTGCCGCAAAGGCTCTGGTCATTTCGGTCCGAATTCGTTCGGCAGCTTGCGCCGACTCCAGGCCTATCTGTGTAAACTTTTCCGCCATATACGCCTGCGTTTCTTCTGCCGACAGGTTCTGCTGATTGGCCGTCTTAATCGCTTCTCGGCGCATCTGTGCATACATTCTATCGCTATCGGCGATGGCTTTATTAATGCGTCGTTCCTGGGCTTTCGACAGTGCCTGTTGCTGCGATTCATTGGCTTGGTCTACCGTAGAACTTCGCACGGTATCCACGACCCTACTAACCGCGCTCGCCGCTTTTTTAGCCAGCTTTAACGCCTCATACGCAGCCACCAATTTGGTCAATGTAACCACTGTCGTTGCAATGGCATCTTTATTTTTATAAATTTGAGTGGCCGTCCAGGAAAGTCCTTCCATAATCTGAGGCAAGAGTTCTTTGGCAAGCGGACCCAGTGCCACGCCGGCAATAGTACCCAGTTTACCAAGCTGCAAGTTAATTTCTTGGATGTCCATGTATATATCATGGGCTTCTTTCGAATCAAGTCCTATGCCTTGTATTTTAGATACCCGCTGGGCGGCTTCTTCATAATTAAGAAGCGTCTTGGTTAAGGCAAGCCCTCTTGTGCCGAGGGTGGCCATTAAAAACTCTTGGCCTTGTCCGGCTTCGTTAGCCGCCCGATAGCCTTTGGCCAAAGTCTCCAGCTGCTCGTTCATGGGCTTCATCTTGCCCGTTGAGTCCGTAAGAGACAGCCCCATTTGAGCCAAGACAGCAGCTGCTTTCTTTCCTTCTACCGTGTTATTGGCAAGGTTCTTATCAAGACGCATTATAGACTTAGCGGCCGTCTCTACATCGCCACCTGTCATCTTTAAAATGCCCGAAAGTTTGGCGGCTTCGGCAGCGGTTAAATTAAACCGTTGCTGCACCTGATACAAAGATTCACCGGCATTGACGGCGCTTTCAATAATGGCATTTAACCCAAAGCCCGCGGCTGCCACGCCCGCAAACTTCGTAAGCGTTCCCAGCATGGCGTTTACCTTACCCGTTGCCGTATCCACGCTCCCCGAGAACTCGTTTATCGGATTTGTCGAGAACGTCTTTTGGATTTCTTGTTTTGTTTTACCAAGCTCAGAGGACAGCCCGCTGCCGTCGGCTCCTATCTTAATCAGTAAATCTGCAACTGTGGTCATTGGCTATCCTCCTTACATGCCAAATACCTTGAGTAATTCTTCTCGTTCTTCTTTCGGATCGGGCTTTACGTCCGGATACAGCGGCGCTAAAATATCGGCCGGAGTAATCGACGTCTTACTGCCAAGCTGAGGTAGTAACTGCCAATAGGTAAAGTACGCTTGCATCTCATCTTGCTTTCTCTTTCGCCTGAGGTGTCCTTGCACCATGGCGTTAAACTCTTGAATTTGAAGTTCTTCAAATTCACGCGGCGTAAGGCTAAGCATCCCGTACGCCACCGGTTCCGCGTTTTCAATCCAGGCTTCTATCGATCCGACGACGATCGTGCCTTCTTCGATGTCGTCGGTTTGGCGTTTTTTCCCGTACCCGGATGAAACTTCACCTTGTTATATAGCCCTGTATCAAAAATGAGCTGTATCACAAACCCGCCTAAATCATCCATCGTCTGCCCTTCAATGGAGCAATACTCATCAATAAGGTCATATAACTCATCGTCAGACCTTTGCCCCTGCTTTTCGTCGTGAATGGCAAATCTAAGAACGGCCATAACAAGGTCAATACCGAGATTGGCCGTCATGCGAGAGATGACCGCAAGGGAGCTTGCATCAAAGATGGATAAGAGCGACTGGTTGATTTCTCTTTCCACCATGCGCATATCTTTAATGGTAAGGTAGGCTTCATATCGGTTATCACCGACGGTTAACGTCCGTGTGGTTTTCATCGTAAGGTTCCTCCTATCGTAAAAAAGAGCGGCCTTTCGACCGCTCCTTCGTCCCGTCTTACGCTGTTAATTTGAGTTTATACGTAAGTTTAATATCCGCTGTAATCGTAATGGTAATGTTGTTGTCCCCCATTACCAAATGGTCCTTCATAGCTCCATTTTTCAAAAGCTTCAGCGTTCCTTGGCTATACGTATAGTCGACTTCCTGATAAAGTCTCGTTCCGTCTGCCATGACGACCGTACGAACGTTGGCCTCCGGCGGCGTAATCGTAATGGATACGTCCGTCATGGCCGCTTTCGAAACGGTGCTCGTGGTCATGCTAAGAGCCGGGGTCGTCGACAGTTTCTGTACGTCTGAAATGCCGTTTTTGCCTTCAAACGTAACTTTTAGCGTAGATACCCCGCTATAGCTGTGGTCTTCGTCAAAGGCCGTCACACTCGCCCAGCCGGTACGATACGATCCGTCGGGATATTCCTGGCGAATAAAGACCGGCTTACGATTATTGAATCGATTTTCAAGAATTTCAACGGCTTCATCGTTTAAGACCAACAGCCCTTCATACGACATGGTCCAGCTTAGCATGCCCGAAAGTCTCGTACTGTAGTTGCCGCTGTCTTTTGACGTGGCGTCAATCGATTCCGCCTTACGAGATAACGGGTTATTTCGCTGTCCGCCCAAAAGAACCCACGTCGGGGCGCTATCAAGGGCAATATAAATCAGCGTGTCTTTGCCGGCAATGGCCGTCGAGTTTTCTTCCATGACCGGAAGATTTTTAATTTTATCTTCTGTTAAGGACATATCAGTTCCTCCTTATTAATTCATATCCTGCTGCAATACCCATTCCACTGTCAGTACTCCGTGATAGGCACTGTTATTATCAGCATACAGTTCCTGATACGCCATGTATTGCGCAATCACGGCCGTACCGATTTGCGTGTACCCGGTAAGGGGTAATGAGTATTTGGTCAGTAAATACACCATATCATCGAGTATTTCATTGACTTCTTTTTTAGCTCTTCCTCGGGTCCAGACGTGGATCTGTTGGCTTACGGTGTGATACACCGTTGTCTTATTTTCGTCAACAGGCGAGCCGTGAAACTCGCCCAAGACGATATACGGCATCACATCCGTTTCCGATTCTGTCGGAATGCTGTCATACACAGGGATCGTCTGACCCGTCGAAAGAAGCGTATACACGTTTTGCTGTACCTGGTTAAACGGAATTCTACTTATCACGAACGATAGCCTCCTTTATCGCCTCTCGAATGGTCGGACGTACTATGTCAATGGCAGGCTGCATGAAAGGGTGCGGTGCTCGTTTGGGGATAATGGCTTTGGCCATAAACCATCCTTGTCCGCCGGGCTTCATGGCCTTCTTATGAGTCGGGATGGATACCGTGGCAACCGCCCCGAATTCTACCAGATGACCTACCTTATTTTTCGTATACACTCTAGCTGCCGAGGTTTTCTCCGTATTTACAAACTCCAATTTAATTTCACTAGCAAGCCGCCCCGTATTTTTCGGGGCCATCATAATCGCCCGCTGCTGTACCTCGGCGGCCTTTTGTCTTATGACGTCTCGCAGTCGTTCTTGCGTAAGGACGTCAAATTGCGTGATATCGGCTACGGCTCTAAAGGTTTCTTCATCTAAATTCGTTCGAAGATACATGGCCCCTCCTATCCGTGATGGCTCACAGCCGTGCACGTTAAGGTCATAACATCTCGTTTTTCCCCGTATTCAATGTGAAGTACCCGATACTCCGTGTGTTGGTACCGAATACGCCAATCAGAGGCTACCTCTTTTCGATAGCGAATCGTAATGCCCTGGGTAATGGCGGTAGCGGGGCCTCCGCCCGCCTCGGTTTCCCAAAATCGCGGCCGATGTATCTGTGCCCAAACCGTGCCTACTCGTACATACGTTTCATCGTACCCGCCTTGCCCGTCAGGCGTTAACTGTAAGCGATACAGTTCTATGCGACTTTTTAAATCCGATACCGTGGTCACACCGCTCACCTACTTTTTAGCGGTCTTTTTACCGTCACTTTCAGGCTCTTCTATCGGGGTTTCTTCTACAGGCTCTTCTTCCTTCGGGGCTTCAATCGGCCCGTCGTAGACCTCGGCATACCCGAAATCAAGAATTTCTTGTAACTCGTTATCGCTCCCCGTTACGATATCGCCTTCTTTATAGAATGTGTTTTGGTATATGCAGTCTTGAATGACTTTTGCGTTCATCCTAATCGCTCCTTTCAGCTTCGATTTGAAGTAGTTGCGCCGTGACGGTAAAGGGCATTTCAGAATCGCTTCCTGCAAGCCCTCTATGGTCATACCAATGCGCTACTATCATCTTTAACGTTAACAGATGGCGGGCGTTCGTCTCTGAAAACGTAACGCCCGTACCCGTTTGTATATACTGCTTGGCGGCCTCTATTAGGCCTTGGATGACCGAATCCTCATCTTGGCCATCCACGCGCAGATAAAGTTTCACGTCATCCAGTAGTACCATAAAAGCCTCCTACGACAGTGCCAATTCGCCGTAAACCACCGCTTGGTCGTCGAATTTCTGTACATCAAAACGCATAACGGCTTTGATGTCAAAGCTGTCGCGTTTCCACGCGTCGCCACCGATACTCGTACCCACTAACGTGGTCGCCTGGCGGTCGAACAAGATAACGGCGTCTTCAAAACTACCGATAAGAAGGGGCGCTTTTTTCGTCCCACCGGCGGCATCCGTCGGCAGCACCTTATTGGACAGGACCGTAACGGACTTTCCAAAGAGCATCTTTTGCGTCGAATCTAAGGGATTGGGCTGTAAGAGATAGCGACCTTCGCTATCTTTTTGCTTATCCAGGTAATTAAATCCGTCCTGGTTCGTCACGACGGACGAAAGCAAGGAAATAGCCGGATCGAGTGTCACATTTAAGACGTCTTTTACCGAGTCGATACTCGTAAGAGGCGCTTTCGTAAGCGTCTTTAAGAGTGCTAAAATCTGTGCGTTTTCCGTAATGACCGACTTTTTAGCCAGCCAGCGATATACATAATTTAAAAGGTCCTGGTCCGTATCGGCCAAGAGTTCTTCAGACATCGGCAAAATACCGGCGTACTTTTTGATAAGGTACTTAACTTGCGTGAACTTCGGGGCATCCGTTTCCCCGATAGTGGCAAATTCAGCGACCGGTGCAAACGCCGTAATGTCGGACGCCTTTTCCATCACGCGCGTCCCCGACATGGTATTGACGTTTTCAACACATACAATAGAAGAAAGAGGATTTAAGGTACGCTTTAACTCGTTAATTTTTGTCTGTGCATCTACCGGTACAATAAAGCCGCCCTGTTCATTGGTACCTTCGTTTAAATTCCCGGCAACGTTGGAAACGGCCATACCGCGCGCCGCTTTTACTTCCTGCGGCGTTAACAGGTTTCCTTTATTTCTAAGAAGCTGCGCAAAAACGTGTGTCATGTCCACGTCTTTTTCGTCTTCTTGTTTTGTAACCGAGGAAGCAGCGACTCCCGGCACCGTATCGGCTACCGTCTGCAGCACGTCGAATTGACGCCGCAATTCTTTTAATTCATTCGTCGCAGACTCGGCTTCATCCAGTCGGTTGTCTTTCAATAAGTCCTGGATATACGCTTGTTTTTTGGCCATATCCTGGCGCAACTGTCTTTCTTGTTCTGTCATAACAGGTTCCTCCTTAGGTCAGTAACTCAAGTTCAATGGCAAGTTTTCTCTTGCGGTTTTTAATATCGTCTTGCAAATTTTCTTTTTCAGGCGGCTGCTTTTTATCTGTTGCCGTTTTGGCATTCTTTACCGCCTCAGGCATAGTCTTAAAGGAAAGCCCCTTGCTGCAGGCCACAAGCTGTACGCTCGTATCTTTTACGGTAATGTCGAACACCTCAGAGGCTTCCGCTGCCGTGTACCAGGTTTCAGCCTCTACAGCCTTACGAATCTCTTCGGCCGTTACGCCTTCTTTAGCGCGCTCTAAATACACCTGCTCGATACCTTCTTGCACCGTATCAAGCATCGTAGCCACTCGCAGCATGTCGTCCGAATCACCTATAGCCATGGCGCTCGGTTTATGAATCATGAGAAACGTGTTCTTAGGCATGTAAAGCTCATCGCAGGCCATGAAGATAACGCTGGCAATGGAAGCCGCCCACCCATCTACCACGCCTACGGTGTGCCCGTCGTGCCGTTTTATCATATTGGCAATAGCCATCCCCGCCGGAACGCTACCACCGTCTGAATTGATGTAAATCGTAAGGTCTTTTCCTTGTAAGCTTTCGAGCTTTTCTCGTACATCAACCGGCAGCACGTACCCGGCAAAGGTCTTTCCGTCACAGTCCGACAACCACGCCTTCATATCATCGTCGACAATATCGCCGTGGATATACACCTCGGCCGACTGAGGCGTCTCGTTTTTCACCGTAAGACAGCTTAATTTATTCGTCTTGTTTTCCATTTTCCCCCTCACCTCCTTTCGATGCGTCTTGTTGCCCGACTTGATCGAGCGTGGTATAGTTCAGCGACACAAAGTGCTTATCCCCGTTCTTACCGATGCCGTCCATTTCTTCCATCTCCCGAATTTCGTTAATGGTGTAAATGCCGTTATTTAACATGTCCCGGTAATACCCGGCACGGGCGGTACTGTCACCGCGAAGTTCAGCCGCTGCGTTAAATTTGACATAAAAAGAAGCCCTTTCCGTTTCGGTAAAGAGCTTGTAGTTTATTTCCTGTTCCCATTGTGTAAATATCGGTAGCAGGGTGGTTTTAATGTAGTCGAGCCCCATGGCTTCGGCGTTGGCGTAGGTAGCTCTATCAAGCTGCGCCAGTTTATGCGGCGGCACTCGATAGACTTTGGCCACTTCCGTAATGCCGAATTTTTGCGTATCTAAAAACTGAGCCTGATCAAGCGGCATGCCAAGCTGCTGAAAGTCTAAGCCTACGTCTAAAACCGCGATTTTTCCTTGGTTGTCTTTTCCGCTATTTAGCTTTTCCCATTCGCTTCGCACCTTTTCTTTGGCTTCAGCGTTTAGCTTGGTCGCCGTCTTTAAGATACCGCTCGATAAGGTGCTGTTACGGTAAAAGTCACAAATAAACGACTTAAGGGCCTGTTGGCTATCGAGTTCATCGATAAGCGTCTTCCACGGCGGGATCCCGATAATGCCGTCTCGCGTAAAGGCTTTAAAGTGTAGGACCTCATCGGGCTTTAAATCGTATACCTCTCCTTGGGCGTTTTGGGTTCGGTAATGAAGGGTGCCCGTAGCGGCATCCAGTTGTACAAACGTACGTACCGGATCCAGCGGCCACAGTGCCACAGGGTACCCGTCGGGCCCCCATTTAATATAGGCGATGCCGTTGCCGTAGATACCGATGTGCCCTTGTATGGTTTGCTTAAATACAAAGGCCGACATGAAGGGGTTCGGCCGCTCATATAACAGTTTGGCGACCGGGTGTTTCATGCCGATGTCTTTCTTTTGATTGTTAAATGTATGAATCGGAAGTTTTCCGATATCGTCGGCTAAAATAGACACGCATGCGGCTACGTTCGAGTTCTTAGCGGCTTGTTCCGGTGTAAGAACCGCTCCGCCACCGATGGCATCGATGAGCCACTGTGCGGGATTTAAAAGAGTCCCGCTATCGGTTCCGGTAAACAGCTTCCCGCTCCCATTGGCCCGGTTTAACAGCCAGTTACGAATGAGCATTCGTATCGACCCCTTTAGCCTTATCGGCAGTTAACGTGTAATTAATAAGATACGCCCCCGATAAGCATTCAACGGCTGCCGTATATAAGGCTACGGCAGGACTTACATACGACCCGGCTATCACTAATAAGATAAAGCCGGCTAGTAGTAAGATATCATCGGCAAACTTTTTTATCGTCTTCATATGATTCCTCCTATAAACTAAATTCATCGGATAAGACATACTCGCTTAAATCTTCAAGTTCCGCTACATAAGCCCGACTAAAGGCGTTTATAACCGCCGCTATCGGGTCAATGCGGTTGGTGGACTTTGCCTTATCAAGCAAGATGTTTTCATTGTGATCACGCTTAGTCACGGCGTTACTAATAGCCCAATCTAAAAGAGGATTGGGTTCATGTAAGATGTTTCCTCGATAGGCTTCTTCTCGAAAGGCCTTGGTCGGTTCTGAAAGCGTTCGCATTCCTTGCCGTACTTCAACGGTTACAATGCCCCTTGAATCAAGCTCTTGCGAAAATTGAGTCGCGTTATACGGGTCATAGCATACTTCCTTAAGGTTTACCCCTAGGTTATCCATTTGTTCTTGTATCCATGTGTCGATAAAGCGGTAATCCACGACATCTCCCGGGGTGATGGTAAGGTATCCCGCTCTTGCCCAGGCTCGATACGGCGCCTTATCGGTTTTTTCATGTGTAGCTACCTTCTCTTCCGGAATAAACCCATGGGCTCGTACCAAATACTTGGTCGTCCCGTCATCATCAAGTGGCAGCACCATACCCACGGCCGTAAGGTCGATGCGCATCGACAAGTCGATGCCGATGTACATATCCTGCTTGTATAGGTCGATAGGAGGGGCCGTAATGGCCCCTCGTTCTTTCCACTTGGCCATATCCATATACGATGACTCCGACTGATTGACCCATAGGTCCATATTTTTGGTTAAAAACGACTCCATCTTTTCGGGACTCTCAAGTGCCGACGCCAGTTTACTTCGGATATTAGCTAGCCCTTCAGGGTAAGCGGCAGCTATCGGGTTGGCCTTTATCCAGCACTCTTCGTTTTTTACGTCATCCAACAGGGTGCCTTCCTCGTCTCGATCGAGTTCATTTACCATACAAAAATAATCGACCACGTCAAAATCAAGGGCCGGGTTTAAAATCTTCTCAACAAGCGGATATTCTACCCGGTAACACGGACCGCCGAAGTTATTACCCGCCGTGGTGATGATAAATAAAAGCGGTTGGCGTCTGGCAACCATGCCGGTATTGATAACTTCAAGAATCTCATCGGTCGGATGAGCGTGATATTCATCGATAAGCCCACATTGAGGGTTTAACCCGTCACCGGTCTTTCCGTCATCTTTTGAAAGAGCCCGTAAAATAGAATCGCTTTTAGGGTGCTTTATGGCGCCATACGATTCGTGCCATTTACCGGTAAGTAACGGGCACCTTTTTAGCATAGCTACGACTTCATTGTAGATAATCTTAGCCTGCAGGGTCTTAGTCGCCCCAATATATACTTCACTCATGGGCTCACCGAGGGCCATAAGTTCGTAATCCCCGACGATGGCCAGCGACTGGGACTTGGCATTTTTTCTGGCCACCTGCCAATAGGCCCTACGAAAACGCCTAAGGCCCGTATCTTGATGGACCCATCCGTAGACGTTGCCGAAGATAAACCGTTGTATCGGAGCAAAGTCTATCGGCTCGCCGGCAAGGACGCCTTTGGTATGCCGATGTAAATGCGCCCAGTTAAAAAAGCGCTGCGCCTTTTCTTCGTTAAACACATACGGAAACTCTTCCGTTTTCGCATGCTGAACATCTCGTAAAAAACGTTCGCACGCCCAGCGGTGCTTTTGGCATACATGGGCCGTGTCCTTTATGCAGTTATGGCTATACTGAATAAGTTCTTCAAGTAGCGTCATACATTACCAAATCCTTTATCGCCCAACGGATCGGCCTTCTTAGGCTCTTCTTTAGGAATATTTTTGGCTTTGGCCAGAGGATTTAAAAACATTCGGTCTTCCATTTGAACGAGTGAATTCATTTTAGCGTTAATGGCCTTGTCCAGATTTAACAGCCCCGATACGGATAGGACGTATTCTATCTTTTCAAACATTTTTTCCGCTCGTCTTGTTCCGTACTTTTCAGCCAGCGCCTCGACGGCTGCCAGTCCTTCATCGGGAGTAAACCCTACCGATCTTATTTTTTCCCGATGATGCAATAAATCTAAATATTCCGAAAAAGTAACACAGTATCTGGCCATCATTCCCACGTCAGCCGAGCTTACAAAATCGATATTTTTATATAATTTTACTATCTCTTTCCACTTTTTATGGGCCTCTTTATCCGCCCGAACATAGCTCGGACAGACCAATTTTTTATCGCCCAATTTCACTTCCGACTGCTGCCTTTTTTCTATCTCAGCCGCAGTAAGATGCCGTTTGTTCCCCTTCATGAGATGAAGAGCAACAGGCACCGCGGGTCTTCCTCTGGGCATACTATTACCTCCGTTATCCCGTAAGGGGAATTTCACGAACTTTTTAAGAAGAAGAGGCCAAAACGGTCCGGCGTTTTAAGGTAAAAACTTTTTTGACCGGGGGGCCCTTTCTCATTCTCATTTAAAATTACATTTTCTCAATTACGAGAGCAGTGGCCAAAGCCGCCGTCTTCTCTGGCGGTCTTACGATTGTGGCACACGTGATTCATGGCTTGCCAGTTCTTCGTATCCCAGAACAGCTTCTGATTGCCTCGGTGCGGAATGATGTGATCCACCACATCTGCGGGAAGCGGCTGCCCCGAGGCCTTGCACTGCTCGCATTCACAGGTAGGATGCTCGGCTAAAAAAGCAAGCCTGGCTTTATTCCACTTCGAACCGTAGCCTCGTTTGGCGGCGCTTTGCCGTCTGCTATCGTATGATGTCTTGCGGTGTTTTTCGCAGTACCTGTCACGGGTAAGCTCATGGCAGCCCGGATAACAGCACGCATGTAAACTCTTTTGCGGCATTAGATAGCCTCCAATCTTCCCATAAAAAAGACACCCCTCACGGAGTGTCTCTCATTAGTAAATCACAAATCAACTTAAGTTGAATATAAAATGCTCAAACCTCTAACGATATTCTTCCTTCAACTTAATTATTTTTCCATGTCTTTGGGGTTTTAACATCTCATGAGGTAATCCCAGTAAAGTTTCTACTTCTTGATATTCCATAGGGATCCCCTTCTTAGCTAATTCATTCATAAATTCATTTGAATTAAAAACATTATGGTTAAGTAATAGTGCAACTGCATCTTTCAATACAGAAGGCTGAGCAGTCATTAATATATCATCCAAAGGTTCATTAGTCCTCCACATTTTTTTCTGCATAACTCTCATCATATATTGATATTGCGAATACGATATTAAATTTAAATTTCGACTACGATAAAGCATCGCGGCAATAGATACTTTCCATTTTCTTTTTAAATTGCAATAATAGTCAAAGGAAGAGTGATTTTTTAAAACATCTTCCGTAAAACTATCTTCAGGCATCAAAAAAGCAGCTGCAAACTCATTTGCCTCTTTTTCTTTATTTTTAAACTCATCACGGGTAAACAGCTCGGGATCATCGCCCCAGCCATGTAAAATGATGTGGCCTAATTCGTGTGCCACATCAAAATGAATACGAGCTGCAGAATTCTTATTTTTAGATAATGCAATTAAAAAAACCGAACTATCCTCTATCCTTACATTCTGGCTAAATGCATCAATATCATTTGTTGATGTAGGAAACATTGTCACAATAATGCCATTAGACTCCAACACCGGTATTATATTAGAAATAGGTTCATTCCCTAAGCCCCAGTACTCTCTTAATATATGTGCAGCCTCCGCCGGAGAACTATATTCTCTTGATGTTGGTAATTTTAGATCTTGGAAAATAATATAATCCTTCAGAACGGAAAAAATAGCAGCTAAGTGTTCCATTTTAACAATCTGTTCTTTTCTATACTTTTTACTTGTTTTCATTAATGAGCGAAAATAGGTGGCTCCTGATTCTATTTTAAAATTTTCTGACTGCATAAAATATTCATAAGGGAATTTTAACGATTGGGCTAACGCAATAATTTTTTCAAACGAGGGCGAATTTTTATCGTTTTCATATAATGAAATGGCTTGTTTAGTAACCTTAACTTTATTAGCTAGTTCTTCAACAGTCAATCCTCTATATAACCTAGCATTTCTTAATCTCATTCCATTAAAATTTAACACCCAAACTCACTCCACTTCAATTGGTTACATTCTTTTTAATATCAGAATCAACCTTTGTATCTACATTAATCCCTTGAACTGTACTATTTTGTCCTCGACTCTTAATGCGATCAAAAGCTTTTTTATTAAGTATAACATTAGAATTTCCAGTATCTACATTATCTGTCACTTCTAAAATTTCATTAGAGATAATAGGCCTAATAGATCCTAACCAATTACTTTCTTCTATAATCTCCATCTGCTTACCCATAAGATAAGCACTTAAAAATTGAATATCATTCCCTTGATAATCAAAAACAACCAATACATACCTCAAAGTATCACGACTATCTTTAGAATTAACACAAAGTTCATTTAAAGCCTCTTCCATTTTATCCGAAATTTGACTATTATCATGACTTTTACATTCGGGAAATAAATCCGTTTGATTAAGTGGTAACGGACGATTTAATTCCAACAACTCATTAAGATATTGAGGATTCTTTTGCCCCTGAGATTTTAGCAGTTGTTTATATCTAGATTTTCTCATAAAAGATATAACGATATCATTGGTTTCATCATATACTAATACAAATGACCAACCTCCTTTCCGAATATTTGTATGAGGAATACCTGCTTTTTCACAGAAAAAAGTTAAATTACGAAAGAATAAGTCCCATTTCAGAAATGGTCTACTATTATTAGTTTGTAAATCTAACGAAGATACACTTGTTTGATAGTCCTCTCCTACAGCTTGAACAAGTGCCTCATAAATATTTTGTTTCCAATAGTCCGATATGCCATTTAATAGTTCAGTATCCGTCATATAAAATTCTCCTTGACAAAATTAAAAAACGACTCTAACTTTAGAATAATTTTACTACACATTCTTTTTTTGTCAAGCACTTTGCTTTATTTATTCTTTTTTATCTATTTCATTGAATTTTCAAAGGCTTTTTCTCTTGACGAAATACTTTACAATTTTTAAAATTAGATATATTCTTATAGAAGGATTTTCAATCCTAAATGGTCTAAGTCCACTGTGATTTAGATAAGACAAAATCTTATTTTGTCGACCTCTGGTAAAGGAATAACCCCGAGTCATAATGGCTTGGGGTTATTTCCTTTATTACGCCCCTCTACACAAACCGGGCATACTGTAATAATAAGTTCAACAAAACAAGACGCCCAATCACTGAGCGTCTTGTTCTGTGTCATGCAATATATTATTAGGAGGTGTTCACACTATTAATATACCAGCATTTTCCGTACCAAGTTGATACGAAAACGTACCGTTTGTGACATCTCTTAATTTCTATCAGTAAAGACAAAATGCATCTGCAAGGGAATTGATAAGGGCCCGAACATCATCATTGATACTTTTTCCAAAACTCTACCGGAGCGTTTTCTTACAGCCGGTTCACTTAGATGTAACACATCTGCAATACGCATCCAGGAAGCCCCGTTAATGAAACGTTCTACAACAATAGTGCGGTCAGCATAGCTTAGAGCCTCTATAGAACGATCAAGTCTCTTAATTACCGGCTCAATCTTATTCAGTTCTTCCTGAATATTTTTTTGCTGTTCTTCAATTTTTTCTTTTTCACACATGGACTTTTCTTCCTGGCTTAACATTTCCCCATTACTTCCGGGAGCAAATGACAGAGACGGAACCTTAGGAGCTGCCGTCAAATTTAGCTGGGTTTGGTATTCTTCGAGTTCCGCATGAAGGTTTTCAATATAGACTTTCGTCACATTATATTTTCTAAGTAACGTTTCCACTTCTTTGGTTCGTTTATCTGTCATCCTTTCTGTAGCCTCCTAATATCGTAACCGTTCTTCAACCATAACTTCAATTCTCGGTTTATCACTGTATATTTTTCCCGCATTAATTTCGCACACAATACTGTCATCTTTCAGCACCGTGCCGTTTAGTGCGTCCAGTATCCCTTTGATGTAATTATCTGTATCAGGTCTTGTTGTCGGTCGAATTTTAGCTTCTATAGCTTCCTTTCGTTTCTTTTGACTAAATCCACTCGGAATAGCTCGACATATTAATAAGTGTACTCTACACGAATTTTCAAACTGCCTAAAGCCGGGTTTAGCCAGTAACGGTTGTAGTTCTAATCTTATCAGTGCCTTATAGGCTTTGGACTTTATCGGATCATACGTTTTTACAAATCCGCCTTGCCGTGAGAACCTCGGGCGTCCCTGGGCAACCGGATTTCCATAAAGCGTCATTAAAATTCTCCGTACTTTTTCTGTTTCCTCATACTTTATTGGCATTTATGTTCTCCTTTAAAACGGGATTTCTTCCTGAACCGATTCGCCCATATCTTCAAAGCCCGTAGCAGCTTCCTTTTTTCTCCACTTGTTCAGTCTTTGTCCTACCTCATCCGCCAAAATATATGTACGGTATTGATTCACACCGTCTTTTTCATATACGTTAGTCTTCATACGACCGATTACGATAACTGCATCCCCTTTGTGCAAATCTCCATAGATAGAATTAGCCAAATCATTCCAGGCTTCAACATTCACCCAATCGGTAGCCTGTTGGTACTCCCCGTTTTTATCTTTATAATTTCTATTTATGGCAACTGACAAACTAACAACCACATTGCCGCTTACCGTTTCTCTTCGTTTAGGGTCTTGCCCCATGTTACCTACAATAATGACCTGATTCATATTCATTCTCCTTTCGAAACTAATTCAATACAACTCGTTCTACAATTTCACCATTTTTCGATAAATACAGCTGTACCTTATTTCCACATTCATCAAGCTGCATGTCCGTACTTGCATAATGTGTCAGTATCGCTAAGTTTTTCCGAATTACGCTATCAGGAATATCCGGCCAAAGACTACGCGCAAACGTTCTTAACTTACGAGGAATAGGTTGCTCATACTTCTTTTCTCTTAAAGCTGCCAACCTGGCTATTAAAGCTTGTACATCAATTTTATGTCTCGGCTTACTATATTCGGCTATCTTTAAAGAAGATCGTTCGACTTCTGCCCGTGCACTAAGCTTCTTATCCAGTATTTCTTTTATGGTTGCCAAGGACGGAAAAAATTTCTCCCGTTCAATTGTAATTTCTACTGCATCGGCGACATCCTGTTCATCGTACCTTGCAAATATTCTTTCAAAATTTTTAAAATATCGAGTTCTTTCATCTTTATCTCTTAGTTGGTTTGGATATGAACCGCGAATCAAAGACTGGATAAAGTACATACTTCCTCTCGTAAACATTCCCTAGGACCCCCTTTGCCGTAGTTTTCGTTTATGCTCTTCACGTTCACGCATAAAACGCTCGTAATCTTCTGAATGCTGCCACTGATTCCGGGAACTTTTATGGCTTTCAGAAATCCCTTCATCGTACCCATTGGCTTCCCAACGGTTAAGAATACCGGTAATATAAGCCAGGCTTCTTTTATTTCTCACAACGGCCCTTTCAATAGCTTTATGAACAAAAGCATCACCATGAGTTTCAACCAAAGCAATAAGTTTATCCTTTTCAACGAGAGAGCTGACGGGATGAATATTAGAACTGTAATACCCCATAATTTCATCAGCCGCAGCGGAAGTCCTTTCTTCTCCTTCTTCTTTACTTTCCTTTACTTTACTTTCCTTTACTTTACTTTGTGGATTATCGTCTACATTTACGGGGTTATTGTCTACATTAACTAGGTTTTTGTATACATTAACGTTTATGAGCAGAAATCTTGCGTCGTAACGGACTTCCCTTCTGCGGGAGGCCGCCTCAAAAAAGCGGCTCTGTATCCCTTCAGAAGTAAGTACGCCGTAGCATTCGTACATATTGGCGTTAAAGAAATCCACCTGCACCGCCTTGTCGACAGTCGCGGTAACTGCGCCCTCGCTAACCCCAAGCTCGTCAGCAATTAGAAAGGACATATCAGGACTCCACCGAAGGAAATACCCGTCATTACGATAGATATTAGCCAGCAGGCTGATTAGCACCGGGATGGATTGTATTCCGCACGCTCTCATTATTCTGCGAATCTTAACGTCCTGCAAAAACCCGACATCCAAAGGATAATAGTCTAACCCCTGTTTTATCGGCCTTGCCATAGGGTCTCCTTTTGAACGTTATTCGGAAATAGACGCTTCTAAAATTGCATCATCTTTTTTCTCCTGTTCTGTCCGTGTATCCAATACTTCTCCTGTCATCGGATCTACATTGTCGGGAACCGTTTCAGCTTCTGTATCAATGTAATCCATTTCATCAGGCACATCACTCATGTTTTTAGCAATGTCTTTCTTAATGGTCCCATCAGAACTCATTTCTCTTACGAATTCGGTCTTAAGCGGGGCGTATTTCAAGCACTTCTTAAGCACCGTCTTTTTGGCCATCTCATCAAAGTGGCTGTTCCAAGGACTATAGTTACTGCCGGAAGCTTTGCTATACTTTTGAGCATGCTTTTTTATATCTTCCACACTCATAACTTCGAATCCATATCCGCCCTTTTGAGTATGAAATACAGCATAGTAGGCAATAACACTTCCTCGATGGCTGGTAGCCGGTATATGCTTAAGCTTCGGCTCAAGGCCCAACTCGTATTCAAAAACATCGTTTTCATATACTTCATGGGCTTGGATGTCTTTTACTTCACCGCTTCGATAGGCCAAGTCAATAAGCCCTTTGTATCCCAGTTGAAATTGGCATTCCAGGGCTCCTTTATTCTTACTGTTTCTGTACGGAATTAAGTAAGCTTGTCCAAGCGGAGTATTCGGTTCTACCCCCAGCTGTGCTGCTTGCATCATAGCCCCGAGAAAACTGGTCGGCGTACACTCCTGCAGCTGAGTATTGCTGCTCATAGCTGTTAAAACCATGCGAGTAAAACGTTCTTTTGTGATTACGGTAGGCAGCGCTTTCTGGATTTGGTCTTCCATCGATACTACTAAGTCCTTCATGTTCCTAACGCCGTCAGTTTTGTTACTTTTTGCGGTCATCAAACCGCCCTTTGTGGTCGCCATTAATAGGTCCTCCTTTATATCTTAAATACCCTTATCGGGCTACCCTTCTTACTATATTTTTCATATATATCCGGAAGTTCCGTCTTAAGTTTCTTACTATCAATTGTCGTTCTGCCGGCTTGCGTCTTCCAGGTAATTTTTCTCTCTCCGGCATAAGCTACCTCATGATCACCTATCATGGCCTTCAGTTGGTTCTTTTTGGTTTCGACTTGCTCTTTGATTCTCGATTCTACTTCTTGAAGTTCATCAATTTCAGTCAGTAACGTTTCGGCATTTTCGGGAAGTACTATGTCATCTGCAAGACCACCGGGGAATCGTTCGGCAAGTGCTTGCGAACAACTCTTGCTACCATCCACATCGGGCATAATACCGCCCTTAACATTATTCATCCAGAAGGATTCTTCCGCCTCGATAAGTGCCCTAATATCTTCTTCATTTCTGGGAATTTCTTTCCAAATAAAGTGATTCCCTCCGATAAGACATGCAATATACCATTTGTCACAACCAGTCACAGCCATGTAATGCTGACATTGAAGGTAATAGCTATCGGGGACGTTGTCTCCTTCCCATTCTTTAGTTTTAAATCCGTTTGCTGTTTTGCACTCAAGGCCGGCGTTTTCGCCAACAACCAGTCTGTCGACGTTGGCTATCATAAACGGGTAATCGAGCGATTGAAGCGTTCCGCATTTCTTTACTTTTAATCCTGTAAGCTCAGTAAACCTGGTTGCGACAGCCGCTTCGTGAACGTTCCCCCAGTATATGTACTCATTATCTGACAGGTCTTCCGGCTCAACCTGTCCCGTTTTTTCTTGCCAAAGCCTGAACGGACTCTTCCATCGATTCATACCGGCAATAATGGCAGCATCACTACCTCCAATTCCGATATTACGAAGTTTTTCCCAAGCTTTGCGATCTTTCATTTCATCGACTGTCATAATTAACTTCGTATGCATTGCTTTTTATCTCCGTTTCTGTTATAGTTATATAAACCGATTTTTTCTTTTTCATGGGAGGAACGCATCTGTTACGGCAGATGCGTTCCTTTTTTCTTTTACTAAACAGTTTCATGAAATAATAATTAATACGACAAGGATTAAGTATATTGCCACAACACTAAGCCCGACTTTGATACCTTTGAATACAGTTTTTATTATCGAGTGATTCGTATTTTTGTTAGACTCGATTGTACTTTCTGAGGTTTCCATGCTTTGTAGTCTGTAATATCCTTGATTTATCCACGGCGGAGGTACTGCCTTACATCCGTTATATCTCATATAGTTTCTCCTTTAATGGCGTTACTTAACTGCGTTTAATGGCTTGAATCAACAGGGTCAGTGTCACTATCGTGACTACCGCACACGTTACATTGGTCATCCACTCCATCTGTATCATCCTTTCTGGTTAGTGTGACTTTAAATCGTCTGCCTTCCGAGGCATATGCAGTATTTAACAGGGCTTCTAAAACTCTCTCGGGATTGAAATTCACAAATTTTACTTCTGTTTTAATCTCCTTCTTTCGGGTAGTATAATTACTTTGTATAAATCGCTATCAATAAATGGGACCTCCATATGGTATACTTGTTCAATAAGGAGGCGAATCGGTTGACAAATAAGATTACCCACTTTCACGAATTACCCATTGAGGTGCAAGACCTTTTATTCCATTACATCCATACGACTTACAAGCTGCGAGTTCATATAAATCACAATGTAACGACCTATTATGTGAAGCACCACTTCATTGAGCTGTTAAAAGAGTCTCATCGAGAGTGGTTAAAATTAGATATCGCCCTCGGCTGCTTCAAAGAGGCTATGGAATTCTGGGGATTCCGTTCCATGTGGATTGATGATAATCCGGATTCCGGATCAGATTGGGCGTTCAATGCCCGCATTGTCAGATAATATGAAAATATACTTTTTAACCACAAGGGAGTGATTATAATGCGTGCAACAAAGATTAAAATGAAACCCGGTTGTCAGGACTCTTCCAACCTTCTCGAAATCGAACAAATTTATATTACGTGTTGCCCGAGAGAAGGTTACTACTACAAAGAAGATATTTATGATGCCTTGGTAAGGCTGCCCGGATGCATTCAAGTAAACATTTATCCTTTCCCTAACTTAATTCCGGCAATAAGCGGAAAAAAGGAAAAGTATGTGCGTTCCGAGCAGGACGGTTCTATTCAAGATAACCTTCTAAATTTACCTCGCGAATAGAGTAAATTCGTTAATATATATCTATTTCTTTACAGTTTTACACATCCTTTCATCGAATCACTTCTTTGTGGTATGCTTTAGCTGACTTGTCTAATAAGGAGTGATTATCGTGAATTTAGATTTAGAACTATTCAGGTCTATCCTAGTGGCTGTTAAAAACGCCCCTTCCTCAATCGTTAAGAACAACTACTCAATCCGATTTGATGGGGTACACCCGACAACAACGGACTACCATATTCATTGGCTTATTCAAGAAGGCTTTTTGTCTGCCATTGATCCCGAATTCAAGGACCGGGAGTATGACTACATAAATATCAAGTTAACCTCCAAAGGACGGCAGCTTTTAGACATTCTTGCCAATCAGGATAACTTTGAAAGGGCCAGGGCTATTCTTGAGGATAGTGCCATTCCCATGACACTAGACGCTCTGCTTAGTGCCTTTATGAAGCAGTAGAACTAACTTTTTCAATCTTCGTTTATATTATTCTTCGCCGGCTAATTCTTTTGCGATCCGACTCCGGCGTTGCAAGAGCTCCCGAAACTCGGGGTAAACAATCGATACGGCGATATACCCTTTTTCAAGGCCTTCACTGAAGAACTTTTGCTTCAGTTCTTCATTAACTTCTGCGAAGTCGGTTTCGCGTTTTTTTCGTCTTTCCAAATTCTTTGTATCAAACACGGTAACGACTTGCCGAGTTACGTCTTCCGGTTTCATCCCGGCAAGGGCTTTCAGCCGAGTGCCGTCAGGGTCTTTCGACACAACTCGCCCGATAGCCAATCCATGTTGGGTATCTACTACGACGTATTGCCCGCCCTCTACGTTTTCGAGCGGACCGAGCTCGCTTTCGTAATACTTAAACCAATAGGTTCTAACGATCCAGGCCGAGTCAGACGAAAGCTCGTGAGTAATCTCTAAAAACTTCATGTTGTTTTCTCCTTTGTGATATAATGGGGGTATCCTCTTATATTTTTTGCTTTGGTCGCTTCCTAATGCTGCAGGGAGCGGCCAATTCAATTTAATTACCTTTTCCCCGTGAGGGGACGGAAACTTGAATCAACAGGGTCAGTGTCACTATCGTGACTAGATTTAATTACCGTTACCCCGTAAGGGGACGGAAACGTTTTAACCTCCACTCGGTAATACTCTGTATACGTCCTGATTTAATTACCTTTTCCCCATAAGGGGGACGGAAACGAACGGGTAATCGAGCGATTGAATCGTTCTGCATTTCTTTACGATTTAATTACCTTTTCCCCGTGAGGGGACGGAAACTCGTAAAAATTTTCTAAATATGCATTAGCAAAGTTAGGGTAAAATGTACCCCTTTGTGTTCTTTTTCGCACTCCTCAAAGAAATTAAGTAAATTTTTAATTAGCCTGTCTCTCGTTGATGTCGGGATTTTTCTCATATTAAATATTACTTTTACTTCCGTTCCCTTGCTTTTAAATAACATTGTCCATCAGCTCCTTTTCGATATACTCAAGTAGATTATTTAGAATGTTTCTTCTGCGTCTTTAGATGCCGCCAAGGCGATAGCCGGGAAAATCACAATGTCGCTTCTTGAATCTTCGCTTCTTCAATAATCAGTCGATTGAGTGCCTTGCCAACACTGATATAACTGTCATGCAGCTCTTTATGGCCTGAAGTTCCTCTATTGGATATTTCTACTAATTGGTCATTAATCTGCAAAAGCTTTGCCATTCTTTGTTGGCTAAATATACGTCTAAACTCTTTCTCTTCCATCTTTATTTCTTCCATCATCGCTCCTCCTTTCCTCTCTTCACGCCTTGTGATATGCTGAAAGAAATATCTTATTAAGGAGTGTGTAATATGTGTTTAGATTTAGAATTGTTCAGAGCTATCTTATTAGTTGTTAAGGATGCCCCCACCCCGACCGTAAAGAGTAATTACTCGCTTCGTTTTGAAGGTATTTCCCCGCTAACAAGTGATTACCACGTTCACCTTCTCATTCAAGAAGGCTTTTTACACGCTATCGAAGCTCGATGCAAAGATAGAGAATATGATTATTTAGAGATAGGGCTCACCTTTAAAGGCCAAGAATTTATAATGGCCATTTCCGATCGAAGCAAATTTGAGAAAGTCAAAAATTACTTTAAAGCAAATGCCATCCCTATAACCCTGGAGGCACTATTTAAAGTTGTGTCGAGCCAGTTTCAGTAGCTCTTCACGAATACCTTTATCAGCCAAGGAATATATCAAATTCAGGCGTTCTTGCTCGGCATCAATATCACTAAGGTACTTTTTAGTTAATTCCGCTATTCGCTCTCTAATCTCGATGTACAGATGTAACAATTTCAAGTGTTTCCTGCTGTTAAACGGAGCTTCGTCCATACGAAGCTCTTTTTCTTTCTCTTTCTCTTCCATTTTCGTTCCTCCTTTGCGCTTTAATACTAATATCCCAAGCTCGCTATGCGCTTGAGCGGTGCTTTCGGAATAATGGTCGATAAGGCAGTCCTCATTACCTCAACAATGGCACTCACCTCTAATCGGTCTTCATATATCCACTCTAAAGGACCTATATGTGCGTTTGCGGCATCTTCTGTTAGAAATATCATGCTATCTTGAATACTGTTAGATAAACTTCCCTTTAAGTCAGTCGCATAATATTTGCACTGACATATCCTTACCGTTATGACGTATACCATGGTGTATCACCTCCTCTTTTGCTCTTTTTGTTCTGTTTTCTAAACATTTGTATTAAAAAAATATAGAGGTATTTCCTGGGAAGGGAAATCCAATACTTCTGCACAACGTTGTATTTCTTCTTGTGTAAATTCTGATTCACAATTTAACTTATAATACAGCGTTGTTCTACTCATTCCAATCTTTTTAGCCAAGTCATCTTTAGTCATTCCAAGCTCTGTTATTCTTCCAAGTAGCTTATTATAATTGTACACTTTATCACCGCCCTCCCGCTTCTGTTTTGTTTTCTAAACATATGTTAAAGCATATTTCTAACAATGTCAATACTATCTTTTTAGTTTTCTGAACTTTTTGTTGTGTTATCCGAACATAATTAGTATAATAAGTGCATCGAAAGGATGTGCAGCCATGAGTAAAGAGGATTTCGGAACTCGACTACAACAAGCCTTAGAGCTTAATGATATGAAAGCAATTGAGCTATCAGAGCGTACGGGGATTTCCCGAGGGGCATTAAGTTCTTATATATCAGGTCGCTGGAAAGCCAAACAAGGAAACTTATATCGAATAGCAAAAGCTCTCAATGTCTCTCCCGCTTGGCTTATGGGCTATGATGTCCCAATGGCTTGGCAACAGACTGAACCACCAATACAAGATGCGTTAATAGACACATCATCTGAATCCCAAGGCTATTACAATGACCCGGAGGTAGCGGAGCTGGCGGAGGAGTTGCGGACGAACCCCGATTACCGCATCCTGTTCGACGCCAGCAAAGACCTTACGAAGGAAGATATAAATACGGTATTGAAGATAATCGAAGGGCTTAAAGCACGCGAACAAAGATAAAAGATTGTTATAGGATTTGATATGAATATTATATTTATATATCAAAAGTTGCCGCTAAACGTAAAAACCTTAGTACGAGAAAATGAAGACGGGTCTTATACTATCCTGATTAACCCCTCATTTAATTGTAAACAGCAAAAAGAAGCGGTGCTCCATGACCTCACACACATAGCCAGAAACGACTTTACTCGCGAAGAGCACGCGAATCTTATAGAACAGATGGTTCACTCAGCGGCGAATATTAGTTCTGACACTTATATGGAATTTCATTGTCGATAGCCACGTAATTCAGGTAAGTACCTGAATAATATATAAGAAAGAGTGTTGTCACTATGGAATACTTTGTTTTTGCCTGCTTGCGATGAAAATTGACTAAAAGGAATTCAAGTCATGGAGAAAATCATTGAGTTAAGGGGGGAGGGGGAAACTTTAAAGATATAGGAGAAAAGAGTATGTACAAAAAATATAGAGTTATTGCAATGCAAGATGAACACACGGTGCTGATTGATTATGGACTAACAAACGGGGCTCGCATTGGGGGCACTTTGTATATTATAAAGCCCCATAAGGACATAGCACTTAGCGGCAAAGATAACGGATCGTGTGATGAAATAAAGGCGATTATTGAAGTAATTGCTCCTTATGAAAATTTCTCGGTATGCAGGCATATAGCGCATAAAAACATTGATACAATTAGCACCGTTTCCGCCGGAGATGTCGTTATTCTAACTCGTGAATAGCCTTTCTTATTATCCTGTTAGTACGTTCTAAAGAGGTGACGCTACTATGAACAAAACTACCAGAGATACTTTTATGCGATATTTTTCAAACCCTATACCCTTACGAGAAAACAGTTTTACCTTTCGACGCTTTGAAAAATTACTAGTCGATAATGTGGACGCATTGTTCGACAGTACCCAGTATGACACGTACATTCCGTTCCAATCCTTATATGTTGACGGGGCTACTATGGAAGACCAACTCCTAGTCTGTAATAACTGCAAGACCCCGCTTTTAGAAGCCCGCGAAAGGCTGCACTCAACCGGAGACACTGAGGAGATTTCCATTTACCAATGTAAAACTTGTGGTAATCTTATTTTTACGAAATATCCGACAACGTTCAAGTACTAACTAAAAAGGAGCGATTGGCATGGTGAACTCCGCTTTTTAATGCTGAATAAAATATGGCAGACCGACAGCAATGTCGGTCTGTTAGTAAGGTGCTGAATATACTGGACTTTCGATACCTTTACGGAGGCTTCATGGATAACATTATTATATATAATACAGAGGACGGCCAGACTAATGTCCGCCTATATGCTAAAGATGGCACGGTCTGGCTTAGTCTTCAACAAATTTCAGAACTATTTTCACGGGATAAGTCTACTATCTCTCGCCATATAAAAAACATTTTTGAGGAACACGAACTTAACCCAAATTCAGTTGTTGCATGTTTTGCAACAACTGCCGCTGACGGTAAAATATATGATGTAACATTTTATGGTCTCGAGCTTATTCTCGCAGTAGGATTCCGAGTACGCTCTCCCCGTGGAACTCAGTTCCGTCGTTGGGCAAATACAACGTTAAAAGAATATATGCAAAAAGGTTTCGTCATTGACGATGATCGTTTAAAAAATCCGGATGGACGCCCTGACTATTTCGATGAATTATTAGAACGTATCCGCGATATCCGTGCTAGTGAAAAAAGATTTTATCAAAAATTACGAGATCTCTTTTCTCTTTCGTCTGACTATGACAAAACTGATAAAACAACCCTTCAATTCTTTGCTGAAACTCAAAATAAGCTCATCTATGGAGTTACAGGAAAAACAGCTGCGGATTTAATTATGGACCGAGCCGATTCACAAAAACCCAATATGGCACTAACATCATGGAGCGGTACTATTGTCCGCAAAAAAGATATTCTTATTGCTAAAAACTATCTTTCGAAAGATGAAATCGATTCGTTAAACCGTCTTGTAACTATCTTTTTAGAAAGTGCCGAATTGCGAGTTAAAATGCGTAAAGATTTGACGCTTGTTTATTGGCGTGAAATCGTAGACAAGTTATTAACCGATCACGATATTCCGCTTCTCTCTCATCACGGGCATCATTCTCAGGAAGAAATGCGGCAGCATGTCAATACCGTTTACCAAACATTCGATACAAGAAGAAAGCAAGAGGAAGCTCAGAAAGCAGATATTGACGATTTAAAAGAATTAGAAGACATCATCCCATCAATCCAGTTGCGGAAGAAATAAAAAATGCTCGCACTCTGCTACCAACAGATATTGTAGAATAAATTACAATTTACTATTGAACTTACTGCTTTTATAGGCTATACTAGTAGTAGTGAACTGTCCCTTTCGCATTGCGCGGCTGGGACACTGAGGTCCTTGCTACTGCCCGTCCACCAGCAAGGACCTCTTTTATTTATATAGGAGAGTTTACCTTGACTATTTATGATAAGCCTTTTAAAACATATAACGAACAAATTGAATTACTCAAGAGCCGAGGATTAATTGTTGAAGATTACGGTTTTGCATACCATGCTCTAAGCACGCTCTCTTACTATGACTTAATAACTCGATATCAGAGATATTTCATGCCTGACGGTAAAAAGTTTATTGATAATATAACAATAGAGCTACTATATAATTTTTCATTGTTTGATAGATCCGTCCAGGCGTTTATATTAAAGTATAGCTTGCTTATAGAAAATATCGTTAAAACAAAGTTATCCCATATAATGGCCAAAGACTTCGGAGTTAATGAGGTTGCATATCTTTCTGCTTCTAAATATAGGGAATCATTCAAACTACCTAACAACGAATCGTTAAAATTTAGTTCACTCGCTTTTGAATGTAAAAAGGCTATAATAGATCCTAAAATTGCACGCGATCCTACATTATATTATCACAGGAAGCATAATCATATTCCTCCGTGGATTCTATTAAAAAATTTATCATTTAACAATACTATTAGTCTGATTAAGCTATTAAGAAACAAACAGCGAAATCGTATTATAAATGAATTAGTCCCTTTTCCTCAAGTGCGTCTACGGGATAAAACCAACTTCGTTTTCTGCTCTTTAGGGGCAATCAGGCTCTTTCATGACTTTGCGGCTTGCAATTTGGATTTTACGACTCTATATACCTATGAAATCAACCATCTTTCCCCTACTATCCTATCTAAACTCCTAGATGATCAATATCTCATAAAATCAGAAAACGACAGAATACCTCTTACTGAAAAAGCTTTCTCAAGAGGACTTTATGGGGTAATGCTTTCTATGTTGGTATATCTCAAAGGAAGTCATTTAGTAGGTGAGTTTATTACTGATTTCCTTTACCTTTTTAAAGATTTCAATGATAGTGACAGTGCGGATAAAAAACGGCTATTCAAATATTATTCAGATATAGCCAATATGCCGGCCGATACGCCTATGCGTTTACAAAGCTATTTATCACAGTACAAACAAGCAAACAACGATTCCCAGGTTCTCCCGTTAAAAAGGATTTGATTATTTTGTCGGATGACATATTTTTAACTCCCAAAGAACAAGTCCAATATTGTAAAACAGAAGGCATCTGTTTTAACCGGATGTCAAAATCTGAAGCCGTAAAATATTTGGAAGTTAACCGCAACTATTTTAAACTACGGACTTTTCGTAATAACTATGTAAAAGATCCTCACCTTCTAAAATATACGAATTTAGATTTTGCCGACTTAGTCGATTTATCAAACATTGACAGCCAGCTGCGACGTATTTTACTGGAAATGGTGCTTAGCATTGAACACTTTTCAAAATTACATCTAATACGTATCGTTCAAAAATCAAAAGAAGATGGTTACGCTGTAGTGCAAGATTATATTAATCAACTATCTCATGATAATCAAAGACGCTTATCTTCTGATCTGAAGAAAAACAGTCGGAGCCTATATTGCAAATCTTTGTTTGATAACTGTATCAAGAAAAATATCACGACATGCCCCATTTGGGTATTTGTAGAGATAATTTCATTAGGTCAATACCTTCATTTTTATGATTTCTGCCGTCAACGCTACTCACGCCAATCATATGCAAAAGAGCTTAAAGAAAGATTATATTTGCTATGGACAGTAAAAGACCTAAGAAATGCATGCGCTCACAACAACTGTATTATTAACGATTTTCGTGCCCCTACCTCCGCTAAAACTATCCCCAGTCAATCAGTAAATAACGCATTAATAAACTTGGGAATTTCTACTCACGTGCGTCGAAAACATTTGCGAAGAATCCCTACCCATCAGATTATTACAACCTTTTATACTCACACGCTAATCGTATCAAGCCCAGAAGAACATAATCACGTGGTAAATGAGCTACAGAATTTCAAAAAACGTCTGTTCCTAAATAGTGATTATACGCATAATGACATTGTTTACTCTAGCTTCAAGCTACTGGAGAAACTTATTGACAATTGGTTTATTATGATATAAGATACTGTTACAGAGAAAAAACATTAAATGTTTTTGCGAGAGCAGTATCAGTTGATATTGCTCTTATTTTTTTGTCTTATAATAGGCCGCTATGTTATCAATATTCTATAAGTTTTTATATATAGAAAGAGGTGTTTCCAATGAAAACCGAAATTGATAGAGACCTATTTAGACGCCGTCTGTACGAATTAATGGTTGAACAGAATCTAAGCCAATATGACTTGGCTCGGGAAATGAGAATTTCGGTATCAGCACTTCACAACTGGTTTCATCTTAAACGCACACCTAGAGAGAGCTCTATCAATAAACTATGCAAATATTTTAATGTTGATAGTAGTTACTTTTTAAAAGAAAATCCCGATTAAGGCTATTTAATGAGTCCGGGCCCCGCATCAACAAACTGAGGCGGGGCCTGTTTTTACTCCGGAGGTATCTATATGAACACTAACAAGCGAGCAGCTCTTTATATCCGTGTAAGTACAGAAGAACAAGCCAGGCATGGACTATCTCTAAGTGCTCAATTAGAAAATCTGCAACAGTATGCAAAAAATAAAGGGTACGATATAGTCGGAATATATACTGATGATGGTGCTTCCGCTCGTAAATCCCCTTTTTCTCGTAAGGCCTTTAGACAGCTGATGGAAGATGTACAATGGAATCGAATTGACCGCATATTATTTATTAAGTTGGATAGATGGTTTCGTTCTGTCCGTGATTACTATAAAGCCCAAGATATACTGGATGCTCATGGTGTGGACTGGGAAACTACACAAGAGCAATACAATACCACGACTACGAACGGACGCCTAATGCTAAACATCAAATTATCTGTCGCCCAAAATGAATCTGATATGACAAGTGATAGAATTCGTTTTGTATTTGAACAAAAACGGGTAAAACATGAAGTTCTATCCGGATTTGCACCTTTAGGTTATAAAATAAAAAATAAACATTTAGTTCCTGATGAGAATGCGTCTATAATAGCCAATGCATTTAATCAATTCATTGCATACCCCAATTTACAACAATTAACCAATTGGTTTCATTCCCAGGGAATTCATTATAATGTAACTTCAATCCGCAAATTATTAAGAAATGAACGATATGTTGGCCGTAATAAGGGTGACTTGGAGTATTGTCCTCCCATCGTATCTGATCAACAATTCTATACCGTCCAAGATATGCTTGACAAAAATTTAACAGTAAAGAGGACCGCAAGCGGATTGGTATATATTTTTACCGGTTTATTACGTTGTCCTATTTGCGGCCATAAGCTTACCAGTTCATGTGCCTATTCCGGTACACATAAATATAAGCGTTACCGCTGTTCCAGACATTGGCGTAATGAAGACTGCTCCTTTAATCGTGGTATTGCGGAAAGCAAACTTGAAAAACAATTATTAGCACATTTTGATGATTTGTACGAGCACTTCAATTCCGCCGTACAAGAAGAGCAAAAAAATAACACTCGCATAGATACGCAAGTGATTAAGAAAAAACAAGAGCGGCTAAAAGAGTTATTTCTAAATGAGCTTATTACCCTAGACGATTACAAAAAAGATTATGCCAAGTATGCTGCCATGTTACCGTCTGAGCCCAGACCTTCTATTCAACCTTCACTATATAAGGGTATGAAGGCAGCTGATATAGAACAGCTATATAAGACTCTGCCGGATCGACAAAAGCAGGCCTTCTTACGACAAATTATTGACTATATAGACTTTGACGCTGATTTAAAGCCCATTATACATTTTAAATAGCTTGTACTATAGGCAACACTTCTAAAGGTAAGGCTTGTAAGAGCTCCGGTACGAGTACGGCCCTATCGGCATATAAAGCCTCATGAGCCAAGCCTTTTTTCACCTGCCGCGTAACCAGCGATACAACCGCCACATTGGTCACTTCACTGCCCGTGCCGCACGTTGAAGGCACCAGAATGAGCTCACTGCCTTTACAAGGCTGTACCGTCCCGTCAAAGAGATCTGTCAAGGGTATACATTCTTTCAGGGACAGAAATTTAGCCACATCCAAGATAGCTCCGCCTCCGACAGCTATAATCCGCTTCGGATGTTCTATCATGTCACGGCGAATCGCTTCCACTACCTCATCTGTCGGTTCCCCGTCATCATAATCATCCTTTAAGAGAACTTGACACGGTAAATCGAGATTCTCAAAATAAGAACCGTAGATATACCGGTTTGTCAATAATACGTCATCTTCCCTTACCTTCAAGTCAGCCGCCATGGCACAACATGTGTCATATCGATAAACGGCGGTGTGCAATCCCAGTTCCAGCATAACAAGGCCTCCTTGATTCGTTTATCATTATGTATAACAACAACGGAATGCAGGTCTTATGAACGTTGTATCCGCTCTCCCGTATTCATATGAATATCCCAAACTTGACTGTCCGTTTCAACACGCACCGTTCCTTCGGGCAAACTGTTATCTTCCTGCCAGGCTGCTACGATTTTAAACGTTGCGGGTAGTTTCATATTCTCATTCTTATATCCTCGCGTACGCGACGTATCGCGACGATTATACCGTATAGTCACACGTCCCGTATGTCCCAAATCTTCCAACAAGAATCGAATTTGTCGTCCGTAACGAAGCGAATCGACCATATCCCCCATAGCCGGAGCATAGGCACCCGCAAGAACTTGAAGCCCGTCATCTAAATCGGCTGTAGACTGCAACCCCGTACGAATACAAGGTATATGATGCCGCAAAAACAGCTCTTTCATATACGCAGACCGGCGTACGGCCTCGTCTATCGTTAAGGGCTTATAATGCCCTCTTCGATACATATCTTCCAGCTCCGTATTGGCAATGACGACAACCGGATATATTCGTGTAAAATCGGGTTTTAAGTTACAAACGGCTTCCGTTGTAGTCGTTAAGCTTGTCCAATCCTCTCCGGGGAGTCCGGGCATGAGCTGTAAGCCTGTTGTAAAGCCGCTCTTTTTCAAGAGAGAGACGGCTCGATAAACATCCTCACTCGTGTGACCTCGCTTCGCTGCCTGTAATACACGGTCATCCATAGACTGCACGCCCAATTCGACGGTCCTCACTCCGTATCTCTTCAAACGGTTTAAGACCTCGTCATCTATACAATCGGGCCGAGTCGAACAACGAATGGCTGACACAAGTCCATTTTGCAAAGCTTCATAAGCCGGCTGCAATAATTCTTCTTGAAGAGTTGACGATACGGCTGTAAAAGAACCTCCATAAAAAGCAACTTCATAAGCAGCGCCCTTTTTACGTGTATAAGTAGCTATTTTTTGTGCCGTATCGTCCCCTGTAGGTACCTCGGCCTGCCCCGTTACCGTATGTTGATCACAAAAAACACAGCGATGAGGGCAGCCTAAGTGAGGAATAAAAACGGGGATAATCGATGTTTTCATATTTTCTCCGTAAAAAAGGCCGATGCCGCAGCATCGGCCCTTCACATATCTTAGCTTAGAAGGATAAGGCGTTCATTTTTTCCAATGCCGCATAAGCAGCATGTTGTTCGGCCGACTTTTTCGTTTTTCCCGAACCCATACCCATAGTCGTTCCGTTTACGATAACTTCCATAAAGAAAGTCTTATTATGATCGGGACCCTCTTCATGACACAAGTGATACTTAATATCCTGTGCGCCGTCACGCTGAAGCAATTCTTGAAAATACGTTTTATAATCCTTACCGTATATTCCTTTTTCAACCAACTGCAAGTATCGTTCCAACTGAGTCAAAATAAAGTCGCGAGCCGCTGAATAAGAACAGTCCATATAGATCGCGCCGACAACAGCTTCAAAGGCGTCTGCCATAATACTGTTACGCGTGCGCCCGCCGGTCAGGGCTTCACCCTTGCCCAGTCTCAGGTAGTCCCCCATATGAAATCCTGCACATACACAGGCAAGGGGCTCTTCACTGACAATACTGGCTCTGGCCTTCGTCAGATTGCCTTCAGGCATGTCGGGATACCGACGGTATAAGTATTCGCCTACAACCATATCCAGTACAGCGTCACCGAGAAACTCGAGTCTTTCATTATGCATACTGTGATGAGTCTTATCTTCATTCGTATAAGACGAATGGGTTAATGCCTGGTCGAGCAGGTGCCAATCCGTAAACGGTCCGATATTAAGGCGTTCCGTAAAATTTCGCAACTGCTCTCTTCTGGCTTTATTCATATGTAAACACTTCTTTTACGCCTCTGTGTATTTTTTTAACAACAACGTTGCGTTGTGCCCGCCAAATCCGAAGGAATTGGATATAGCCACATTCACGGCTGCATCGACTGCTTTACCGGGTACATAATTAAGTCCCAAAGCCTTTAATTCATCATCCGGTTCCACTAAATTAATCGTAGGATGTACTTTTTTATTTTCAATCGTCAACGCACAGGCTATGGCTTCCACAGCTCCGCCGGCACCGAGAAGATGTCCCGTCATGGACTTAGTCGAGCTGATAAGCAACTGTTTAGCATGGTCGCCGAAGAGGCGCGCCACAGCCAACGATTCGTTCAGATCGTTTAAGTGAGTAGATGTACCGTGTGCATTAACATAGTCCACGTCCTCTACGGAAAGGCCCGCATCATCAATAGCCAGCTTCATACACTTGGATTGCTGTAAGCCTTCAGGCGCCGGTGCCGTAATGTGATATGCATCGGCATTGCTACCGTAACCGGCAACTTCACAATAAATGTGAGCACCTCTTTTTTTAGCATGTTCCAATTCTTCCAGAACGACAACGCCTGCCCCTTCACCCATAACAAAACCGTCACGATCTTTATCGAACGGTCGCGATGCGTGTACGGGGTCATCATTTCTCGTAGACAATGCTTTCATGGCTCCGAATCCGGCTACAGCCCCGGGAGACACTGCCGCTTCCGTACCGCCCGCTACGGCTGCATCCAGTTCACCGCGTTGAATCATGCGGAATGCATCGCCGATAGAGTTCGTTCCGGTAGCGCAAGCCGTAACGACACTGGCACAGTGGCCTTGTAAACCGAAGGTAATCGAAACTTGTCCCGATGCCATGTTGGCAATCATCTTGGGGACGACGAAAGGATTGACACGAGACGGGCCTTTTTCAAAAAGTCCCTTATACAAGTTATGCAATGTTTCCATCCCGCCGATACCCGTACCGATAATCGTTCCTATACGGTCGCGATTTTCAGCATCTAAATTCATGCCCGAGTCATCAAGAGCCAATTTCGTAGCCGCCACGGCATATTGAGTGGACGGATCCATATGCCGAGCTTCCTTGCGGTCAATGCCGTATTGAGTAACGTCAAAGTCCTTTACTTCCCCGGCGATACGGGTCGTATACTCGGTTGCATCAAAGTGTGTAATCGGACCGATACCGCTCTTCCCGAACACTAATGACTCCCAGAAAACGTCTTTACCGTTACCGACAGGTGAGATTACGCCCAAACCGGTAATTACTACTCGTTTTTCCAAAGTATTCACCTCATCATTTTGAAAATCAGTCGTGACTTATTCGGGAATCGCTTCCGTCTCACGCTTAAGATACGCAAAAATTTCCTTAACACTCAAGATTTCATGAATCTCCTGCATGCGCCGACCCGAGAAAACAAGACCCGTTTCGACATCACCTTGCTGTGCTCGTGTCAAAGCTCGAATGATACAGTACTTATGACTGCACTTTTTCAGACACGTATCACAGACTTCCGGTTTAGGTGCATGATCCGCCAAAATCCGTTCGGAAAAAGGAGTCCTGATAGCCTGTCCGGGCAATCCTACGGGACTATGCACAAGAACAAAATCCTCAGGGTTATTGGCTCGCAAGTAGACTTTCTTCAATTCATCCGAGCTGTTTGCCTCTTCACTGGCTGCGAAACGACTGCCCATTTGGACGCCGTTAGCACCAAGGCGCAACATTTCAACAATGTCTTCACCGTGCAATACACCGCCTGCACCGATGACGGGCAAGTCGACAGCCGCTCTGACTTCAGGAACGATTTCCCTACTGGAACGACTCGTGCCCAAATGGCCACCCGCTTCGGCACCTTCTACGACAATAGCCGCAGCGCCGAGGGATTGTGATATTTTAGCTAATTTTGCAGATGAAACGATGGGTACAATAGGGGTACCCGAATCTTTTCCCAATGCAAACATATCTCGGGAAAAGCCCGCTCCTGCAACAATCAGATCGATTCCTTCTTCAATAGCAGTGGTTACAATGCCGTGAAATTCACGAGCCGCAACCATTACATTAATTCCTATTATTCCGCCGGGAGATAATCTTCTCGCCAAACGGATTTCAGATCGTAATTCTTCAAAGGGCATTCCCGATGCCGCTATCAATCCGATACCGCCTTCGTTGGCAACAGCTGAGGCCAACTTGGCCGTCGATAAACGAATTGCCATGCCGCCTTGTACAATAGGCACTTTCGCAATGAGCTTACCAATTTTTAATTCAGGCAGCTTCACTCTGTTTTCCTCCAATCAAGATCCCGTCAGGGGAAGTGCTCACCGGCTCTTCCCCGGCGGCGGGTCTTATTGCATACTTACGCTTTCTTTTCCTTTTCGATATAATCAACCGTATCTTGAACGGTTTTGATTTTTTCTGCAACATCGTCAGGGATTTCAATATTGAATTCTTCTTCGAAAGCCATGATCAATTCTACGATGTCCAAGGAGTCAGCGCCTAAATCGTCGATATATGCAGCTTCCAACTTGACTTCTTTTTCATCAACGCCGAGCTGTTCTACAACGATACCTTTAACTTTCTCAAAAGTTGCTTGTTCGCTCATCTTACTTCACCCCCTTTCGATGTGGTATAGACTAAGCCTAGTCTATGTTATTACATTACCATGCCGCCGTCAACATTCAGAGTCTGACCGGTAATGTAACCTGCCTTTTGTGATGCCAGGAAGACGACTGCTTGAGCCACTTCTTCCGGTGCTGCCGTGCGACCCAGCGGAATAGATTTTATCATTTCTTCTTTTACCGCATCGGATAAAACGGCCGTCATATCCGTATCGATACAACCGGGAGCCACGGCGTTTACGCGAATATTTCGCGATGCCAATTCTTTAGCTACCGACTTTGTAAAGCCGATAACACCGGCCTTTGCCGCCGCATAGTTGGCCTGCCCCGCATTGCCCGTTTCTCCTACAACGGAAGTCATGTTAATGATTGATCCGCTACGTTGTTTCATCATAATCTTCGTAACGGCCTTCGTACAATTATATACGCCGGTCAAATTCGTGTTCAAAACGGCATCCCAATCTTCCCGCTTCATGCGCATAAGCAATCCGTCGCGCGTAATGCCGGCATTATTAACAAAAACATCGATTGTACCGAGCTTTTCGTGTACAGTCTTAACCATATCCGCTACGGCATCTTCATCAGCTACATCGCACTGTACGGCAAAAGCCTTCCCGCCCGCTTCTTCAATGATACGGACCGTGTCTTCCGCCGCTTTTGTATTGCCGGCATAAATAACGGCTACCGTCGCACCTTCAGCCGCCAAGGCTTCGGCTACGGCTCTGCCGATACCGCGAGAACCGCCTGTAACGACGGCGCCTTTATTTTCTAAAAGCATCCTAGTTTCCTCCTGCCAAGAATTCGACCGTCTTTTTCAACGACGGTATGTCTTCCGTATTTTCACTATGAATGGTCTTATCAATTTTACGATTAAAACCGCACAAGGTTTTTCCCGGCCCCACTTCTACAAAGGTATCGGCACCGAAATCCTGCATGGCTTGCACACATTTAACCCAGAGTACGGGGCTGGCGGCCTGTTTAACCAAAGAGGTCTTAATATCCGCTGCCGTTCGTTCTATCTCACCGTTCACATTGGCTACCACGGGAATGACTGCGTCGCGAATCGTAATCGTATCCAGAACTTCCGCCAACCGTTCTGCAGCCGGTTGCATCAATGTGCTGTGGAACGGAGCACTGACGTTCAGCATGACGGCTTTCTTCGCACCTGCCTCTTTCATAGATTCTACGGCCTGTTCAACGGCCTTCGTCGCTCCGGCAATAACAATCTGACCGGGGCAATTAAAGTTTACGGCTTCTACCGTCGCCCCTTGTGTCGAAATCTGAGTGCAGATAGACTTTATTTTCTCTTCATCCAGGCCCAGAATGGCCGCCATAGCGCCTTCTCCCAAAGGAACGGCTTCTTGCATAAACTGTCCGCGTAAACGAACAGTCCTTACGGCATCGGCAAAATCCAAAGAGCCGGCCGCTACGAGAGCCGAGTATTCACCTAAACTGTGTCCGGCTACAATATCGGGCTGAAAACCTTCTTCTTTAAGCACGAGATTACACGCCGTGCTGGCCGTTAAAATGGCCGGTTGTGTATTGTACGTGAGCATCAATTCTTCATCGGGACCCTCAAAGCAAAGCTTCGTCAATGAAAAACCCAATGCGTCATCGCTTTCTTCGAAAAGTTGTCGTACAGATGCATACGAGTCGTACAAGTCTTTGACCATCCCTACTTTTTGTGCCCCCTGTCCGGGGAAAACGAATGCTTTTTTCATGAGCTCACTCCTTTATTAATACCATTTCATAACCATTCCGGCCCAAGTCAGTCCGGCACCGAAACCGGTAAGAACCACAATATCACCGCGCTTGATACGGCCTTCCCGATGGGCTTCATCCAAAGCTATGGGGATGGAGGCTCCCGATGTATTGGCGTACTTATCGATGTTGACAAACACCTTTTCCATAGGTAAATCCAATCGTTTAGCTGCCGACTGAATAATCCGAATGTTCGCCTGATGAGGTACGAGAATGTCAATCTCACTCTTGTCGATACCTGCTCTTTCCAAAGCTTTTTCCGCCGTCTGTCCCATGACCTTAACAGCAAATTTATATACTTCTTTACCGTCCATATGAACATACGTAAGGCCTTTTTCACGTGCTTCATCAGTCGGCAATACAGCCGTGCCGCTGGCCGGAATGTTGAGATACTTACCGCCGTTTCCGTCAGCTCCCATATCCATACCGAGAATACCGTATCCTTCCGGCACAGGACCTAAGACGGCTGCGCCGGCACCGTCACCGAAGAGAACGCAGGTATTGCGGTCTTTAAAGTTTAACACGCGACTGAGAATCTCGGCTCCTATAACGAGAATCCGTTTATACATCCCCGTTTCAATATATTGTGTCGCCGTAATCACTCCGTAAGCAAAACCGGAGCAAGCGGCGTATAAATCGAAAACGGCTGCATTCTTAGCCCCTAAATTAGCCTGTACAATACATGCTGCTGAAGGAATCGTCATATCGGGTGTCAAGGTGCAGACAATAATCAGGTCAAGATCTTCCGGTGCAGTTCCGGACTGTTCCAAAGCCTGTCGTGCCGCTTCAGTACACAAGTCGGAAGTATTCACACCCTCCGGTGCAAAATGCCGTTGCTTAATGCCCGTACGCGTACTAATCCATTCGTCTGACGTGTCGACGATTTTTTCCATATCCGCATTGGTTACTATATTATGGGGAACACAATGGCCCGTTCCCAAAATACCGGCTCCGTTAAGCTTCACTTTCATCCTCTTGCCCCTCTTCTTCAATACTTGACCGAATATGGCCGACTACATCCTCTTCTACCAATTCACCTGCTACGCGAACGGCATGTCGAATTGTCTTGGCCTTTGAACTGCCGTGACAGATAATAAAGCTGCCGTCAACACCGAGCAACGGTGCTCCGCCATATTCCGTAAAATCAAGTCGTTTTTTCAAATGCTTGAATGCCGGCATGACGGCCATAGCTCCAAGTTTCGCCAAAATTCCGCCCTTACGAATAGAATCTTTAACCAGTTGCATAATAAAGAGTGCGATACCCTCGCCGAATTTCAAAATAACATTTCCTACGAATCCGTCACAGACAACTACATCCACAATACCTTCCGTAATATCACGACCTTCTATATTGCCGTAAAAAGAAATGGTCTTTGTGGCTTCCAACATAGGATACGTCGTTTGGGATAATTCATTACCCTTCGACGCTTCCGCTCCGATATTAAGTAAGCCTATTTTCGGCGACTCGATATTAAAGATATATTTTGCATAATGGGTTCCCATAATGGCCGCTTGTACAAGATGTTTGGGTTTACTGTCCGAATTGGCACCTGAATCCAAAAGAACACTCACACCTTTTTTAGATGGAATGGGAGTCGCAATACAGGGTCGTTCAATACCCTTAATACGCCCTAATCCCAATAAGGCCGCCGTAACGGCAGCGCCGGTGCTTCCCGGGGCTACAACGGCATCACAGACGCCCTCTTTTACCAGGCGGGTTGCCACTACAATAGACGCATCCTTTTTCTTACGAATAGCTTGCGCCGGATGTTCATCCATTTCAATGACTTCCGCTGCATGAACGATCGTAAGTCGTTCCGATTCTTCGGCTCCGTGTTCGGCCATGACCTTACGTATTTTCTTTTCATCTCCTACGAGGACAACATCATACTTATATGCCTTAACCGCTTCAATGGCTCCGAGAACCACTTCTTCCGGTGCATAGTCGCCACCCATAGCATCGACTGCTATTTTCATGCGTATCGCCCCTGTTACTCTAATGATTCAATAATAAACTTAGCCCGAAATACTTCTTTCGCATTTTTGCGAATTTTTACCCATACATATCGTTTATCATCCCGTCTGCGAATGACTTCCGCTCTGGCGACCAGTTTGTCTCCTACCGTAACGGGTTGCTTATATTTTACATTTCCTACAGCCATAATACAAACGGGGATATTGGCAACGGCCTTAGCCAATGAGCCTGCCTGCGCATATAAATACTGCGATTTAACGATATGTGCCTCGTCAACCATATCCTCAGTAGCCGTCATAACGGATATACCGCTTTCTCCGGGAACACATTCCACCAACTCTCCGAGTACACCGGCCAATTTCGTTTCCGGTCCGGCCGCTACGGCCCGTTGCTTAATGCGAATACGTAATTCAGGTATCCCCAAAGCCATGCGATCCAACCGTATAGTCGCAATGCTGACGGAAAATTCCTCAGCCAACTCTTCATCATTGATGAAAGGATTTTCCTCTATTCTCTTTTTCAGCAATTCATGCCGTTCATCTCGTCCCGTTCTCGCCATGATATCACCCTAGTTTTATGACCAAGTGTTAATAGTACATACTATGAAAATTATATATTGTTTTCCCTCTTTTGGCAAGAAAAAAGTATGCATACAGCGTCTTCACTCATACGAAAAACGCCACATGCATACTTCTATTTTAATATTTGTCGAAATCCATATCATTTAAAATATCTTTCAACTTCATTAATTCTTCTTTAGTTAACGTAATACCTTTTGTCATAGCCTGATAATCGGGATCCCAGGAACGCAAATCAAACTTGGCCGCCCGGTTGTTCCAGCTGATATACGTCAATTCTTTACGCCAGCCGTCCTTATTTTCCGATAAGGTGCCGCAAATATCTTCAATATTGAAATTAAGCTGTACCATACTTTGTATCTCCTCTACAGGCGGTTTTAAGACCGCTAATATTTTTTACTAAAAATCAGTGTTATATGTTATCATATCAAACCGCCGTCCAAAGTCAATAAAGAAACTCCGATTTTTAATGAGACGAGCCTTTTTTCGAAAATAATCCGCCATGTGCTTCCTGTATGTCAAAGATGGAAACAAAGGCATTCGGGTCGACTTCAGTCACCGTGTAGCGCAATTGCATAACTTCCAATCGGGATACGACACAGTAAAGAACCCACATCTTATGTCGCGCATATGCCCCTTCACCGTGTAATAAGGTAACACCGCGATGCAGTTCACGCGTAATGACTCGCGATACTTCCTCATCCTTTTTGGTTACTATAAGTACGCCCTTCATTTCATCCAACCCGTTGGATACGACATCAATAGCCTTGTAAGCAATAAAGTACGCAATAAGAGAATACATGGCGCTGTTCCACGAAAAGACGAAACCCGATACACCGAGAATGAAGAAGTTAAAGAACATAATAATTTCACCTACCGAGAAAGGCAGGCGACGATCACCGATAATGGCCAACATTTCCGTACCGTCCAAAGCGCCGCCGAAGCGAATAATAAGGCCTACGCCGACACCTATAATAATCCCGCCGAAAACGGTAGACAAAAAAGGATCCTTCGTTACCGCCTCCAGATGTATATAATCAACGACACGGCTCCATATGGCCAACCATAAAATGGAATAAAGGGATGCGATGGTAAAACGAGCCCCGATTTTTTTATAGCCTAAATACAAAAACGGTAAGTTTAAGACAACGATAAAGGTTGAAAAGGAAAGGTTTGTCAAGGCCGCCGCCATCAATGAAATACCGACAACGCCGCCGTCAATAACATGGTTAGGCGTTAAAAATACGTCCAGTCCCAATGTATAGACGAGTGCGCCGAATGCCAAGGCCACGGCTTTCGTAATATATCTGGTTACCATGTCTTTTTCCTTTCCCGTACAAATCTGAGCCCGATAATCCAAGCTACAAAGTCGTCTACCGGTTCAGGCGGATATTGCCATGATGTCGGCACAAACTTTCTCCACCCCTTACGCGGTGTATACTGCCAATAGAGTTTACGTCCTTCGACGGTCGTGAATTTTTCATTAACATATGAAAAACTCACTTCGTCATGCCCTTCGCCGATCCATGACTTAACGAGATTCCCCAAGCTTTCGTGACGAGTCCCGTCCCCCATAACTACCGACTTCAGTGCTCCCGAATCATAACACTCTTGTACGTATTGCAACAGGGACCGGGTAGGAATAATTCGCTTTTCTTTCAGTTCCCCGTCTTCATGAACCAGTGCCACTCCCGTTTTTACAGATCCCGGGTCAATAGCTAAAATCACGGCTTACCTCCTGTTCGGCTCAACACGAATTTCAATACGCAAAGGCCCGGCCGTAAAAATATTCTGAGTCGTAACGGCTCGCAACGTAAGTCCCGTATTTCCGTAGGCCTTCATACGGGAAATGGCGTCAAACATTTCGACGGCCGTCAAAGCCCCTACGTTACCGCTCAAAGGATCGGGCAGGATTCCGTCAGCCTGAGCACTGCGATTGACATTATGCAGAAAATGCAGGAGTTGTAATTCCGCTCCGCTCTCAATTTCTTCACTTGTAAAGTATTCCGTATATACTTCTCTGCCCCGATTATAAACCAGGTTATTATCATATATATTTACATGCACCAAAGCGGGCTCACCCGTAATGATATTTCCGGCAGCCGTAACGCGAATCAGTTTACTATCCTTGGGAGAGTTGCTGAGTTCCTGTACGGTTCGCTCAAACTCGTCAGGCGAAATGTAAAGCAATACGGCTTTTTCATCCGTGATGTTAAGGCGTTGGCGAATCATATTGTTAATATTCACCATAATACCGCTTAGCTGTGACCTTGTTTCATCCTGAGACTGACCGGCTGTCAGGACGGAACTGGAAAGAACTTCGCCTACGCGAAAGAGTACCGTTCCCTCACGAACAGTCAGCATGGATTCATTCAACAAGCGGTTCCGTTCATCCAAAGCGGCAACTGTCTTTGTTAATCCCGCTTTTGTATGCTCAAGTTCTTCGATTTCTCCCTGAGCCGTCGCCAAGTCCGCATGAACCTGATTAAAGGCCGTCTGAACAATCCCCAGCTGAGCCGAAGCATCGTCTCGCGCCGCCTGAACCTGCTCCAAGTCCAACAGAGTCAGTCGCAAACGATCGTTGGCTCCGTCCAATTGTTCTTCCTGAGAAGCCAACTTCAATTCATTATCAGCCAATAAGTCATTTTTTTCCTGCATTTCTCTGGCTAACTTATCCGCCTCGGCTAAAAGTCGATCTCGCTGCTCTTCCAACACATGCTGTTGTTGGCGCAACTTATTCATACCGAAAAGAGCTACTCTGGCATTTTCCGATAAGACGGACATGACACCCAAGGTAACAACGGCAATGCTGATACCCGTCATGATAGTAACCAAGATGGATGTATACTTAGGGCGTAAGCCCATCAGTTTTATTTTTCTTTTGCCGACCTTAGAACCTATTTTATCGCCTAAATAGGCAATAAGTCCGCCCATAACGGCAAGAACAATCAACATAAACCAGCCCGACTCCATCAAACGCCCCTCCTTCCGATACAGATTCTCAAATCATTTCATAATGTCTTATTATATCATATTTTTACAATGTATCGAATTGCCTACGCCGCACATTTTGATGAATCCCCTTCATATTTCCGTCTGAATTTTACTTGAAACAATGTTTCCTAAAGACCTCAAAGAGAACCACTCCTTCACCTACACATAAAAAGTTCGCATAACGTTCTCTTTTATTATACAAAAATTGTGTTACCTCCCGGCTAAGAAGGTAACACAATTTTTAACGAGATTTTTTATAGATAAGCCATATACCGGCAATTCCCGTAATTACGTCGGGAAGAAATGCCGCTACGTACGGAGGGATACGCCCCCCGTTTCCTAAGGCATTGGAAATCGTCATAATGCTGTAGTAAATAAAAATAACAATGACACTGATACCGAATCCGATGGATGAGCTGCCTCTTTGCTTTTGTAAACCCAGAGGCGCACCTACTAAGGCACAAACCAAACTGGCTAAGGGCATAGAAAAACGATTGAACAGCTCGACTTTCATCTTATTCGTATCTACGGAATTATTGTCGAGGACCTTAATCTGCTCCTTCAATTCGCGAATAGTTAATTCATCCGGCTTTTTCTGAGATTCAGCCATCTTATTAGGCTTCTGAGAAATAGGCAACGTCTGATGGTTGAACGTCATGGTTCTTGTCACCTGCTGTTCATCTCCGCCCGAAAGGTCGTAAATAATCCCCTTGTGCATAATCCATTTATCGCCATCCCATTCAGCATAGTCGGCTTTTTCGACACGTGTCAGTACATCATTATCAAATTCCTGCACCGTCAGATCCTTCAAGCGTTTTTCCTGTCCGTCATATTGGCGTGCATACATGAGGCTGGAAATATCGGAGCCTTTTACGTTTTTCAGAATTATATGATCCTGCGTAGTCGGCTGAGCCCCGGCCTTCACTTCCTCATTGATAATGCGATTATACGCATTGTTCGCCTTCGGCACGACGAACTCGTTAAAAGCCGTTGTCCCTAAAGAAATACACAAGGCCGTGATAAAAATGGGCATAGCCAAGCGAGGAAAGTTCTGACCTCCCGACCGCATGACAATGATTTCACTGGCTGCCGACATTCTGCCGAAAGCCATTAAGGACCCTAGCAGCACGGACATGGGAAAGGTAATGACAATAATCGAAGGCAAAGCCAATACTAAAATTCGAAAAGCCGCCCACATGGACGCCCCGTATTGATTGATTAAGTTGGCAATTCTATACAGAGTTCCCGTACCGACAAAAACGCTCGTAAACGCACAGACACCGAAAAGAAAGGGGCCTATAAACTCTTTTAATATATATTTATCAAGTATTCTCATCTTATTTATCCCCCGACGTCTTACATGGTGAAGTCTTCACCTAAATAGTTTTTCTTCGCCACTTCGTTTTCCGCTATTTCCATCGGTGCGCCTTCAAGGAATACCTTGCCGTCAGCCAGCAAGTACGCCTTATCGACAATACGCAACGTTTCTCTCACGTTGTGGTCCGTAATAAGAACACCCATGCCTCTTCTCTTCAAATGACTGATTATACCCATAATATCGTTGACTGCCAAGGGATCGATGCCGGCAAAAGGTTCATCGAGCAGAATAAATGCCGGGTCCATACACAGACACCGTGCAATTTCCACTCGCCGCCGTTCACCGCCGGACAATTGAATCCCTAAGCGATCACGCAACTTTGTAATGGAAAACTCTTCCATGAGCGCCTCTGCCTTGGCACTTTGTTCCGCCTTGGTAAGTTTCGTCGTTTCCAACATAGCCAGCAAGTTATCCTCTACCGTCAATTTACGGAAAATCGACGCTTCCTGCGGTAAATAGCCGATTCCTTCATGGCCGCGTATGTGTACGGGCTGCTGAGTAATATCCGTATCGTCAATACGAATCGTTCCCGACGAAGGCTTTTCAATGCCTACTATCATATAGAAGGTCGTCGTCTTCCCCGCCCCGTTAGGACCGAGCAATCCCACTACCTGTCCCTGATCAACACGAATGGACACTCCGTTAACTACATTACGACCGTTATAGGTTTTAACCAAATCATTTGTCTGAATATACATGAACTCTCCTCAAAATGCCTAGTTGGTCGGTACGATAATGAGTGTCGACCGACTCATGGCCTGAGCCGAATCATCGGCCAGACGGATTTGAATATTATCACCGTTCAGGCTGCTGCCGTTTTGCGTTGCGTGCACATCACCGAAAAGGTTGATAACACCGTCATTTACGCCGGGTGTTTGGGTATACTCCGCCCTATTCGCATAAGCGGATAAGTTATCCTTCGGCGATTCAATATGAACACTACCCGTACCGACTGCCAGAATTTTCTTGGTCCAGGCATCGATACGATCAGCCCACATTTGCGACCCCTGAGCTTCCATATAACCGTTACCCGTTACGATACCGTAGTCCTGATCCAAGTAATATTCGACCTGGTCGCCGTTCAATTTACGATCACCGTATATGCCGCGAACATCACCGGTAGCTACGACATAATTTTTATTCGTCGAATGTAATTTCTGTGCCGTTACATGCATATCCGGCTGTTCCACCGTAACGCCGCCGTCCAAATCGGCTTCGGCCGTCTTCAAATTATACATAGCGGTAGCTCCGGTCATAGTCGCATTATCCCGTACGATGACAACATTTCCCTTAGCCGTAGCTACCTGCGTTTTGCCGTCATACTGTAACTGATCGGCTGTTACGGAAATGGCCGGCTGAGGTGCGGCTACCGTCGACAGCGAAGGTACGGACACGGCAGTTGCAGCCAGTAAGACTGCACAAGTATATATCCATGTTTTTTTCATTCTCTATTCCCCCTTGGTAATACGGGCATGACCGGTAAGCGTTACTGCATTAAGCGCCGCGTTAGCCGTAAATGAATCGGCACTCAAGTCGGTCTGATCGGCACGCGTAATTACGACTTTACCGCCTGTTATTTCACGAGTATCCATATTATAGTATACACTCCCGTCGGTCTGCAACGAATCTCCCTGATCCGTATGCGCTTCCAGAGGGGCCTTAAGCTCAATCGTTTTTCCGTTTCTATCTACAATGCCCTGGTCTGCCGTAATCGTCAGTTGAACTCCGTCATCACTCACAAAAGTCCCCGTGGGTTTTACAAAGTAGACCTTGCCCGAATCGGGATCAACCAGGATTTTATCGGCCGTTAAATGCCAGACCAACTTTCCGTCACGCTTTTCTTCCAGTTCCGATCCGTCAAACTCAACAAAACGCTCCGTATTGACTTCCGCCGGCTTTTCTCCCTCACGCAAAAGAGGAATCAATACGGCGGCAAATAAAAGGATGAAGGCCCCTACAATCAGCGGCAACTTATATTTTTGAATCCGTTGTATCATATGCCTTCCTGTCCTCCTTCAGTCTGAAGTGCCGTCATTTCCTCCGGTTTCGTACTCCAACGATGCTGGAACCACAACCATTCTGTCGGATGTTCTCTAATAAATTTTTCCGTAATAATCGCCGTTTGCTTCGTCAATTCTGCAATATCCCGCTCTTTATCACCCGTATCTTCAAAGTAAATCGGCTCTCCAATATAGACGCGATTACGATGGTTTTCATCATGATACGGAAAAATCGGCACGATAGGGGAACGAAATCGGCGAGCAAAAAGAGCAATTCCTCGAGGCGTCGAGGCCAGTTGTCCCAGAAATTCCTGCGGTATACCGTCAAAACCGCCATCCTGATCGGCAAGAAAACCGAGAATTTTTTTCTTCTTCAAAGCTCGAGCTGCAATAATCATTTCATTCCCGCCTCGAGCAAAGACTTCCAAACCCATGCGTTCACGATTTTCATTCAAAAACCGTGTAACCGAATCATTGGGCTGATTTTTTACAATAGTAGTTGCCGGGTACCCGTATAAAGCCAAAGAGGCTCCCATCCATTCCCAGTTTCCCAAGTGACCCGTTAAGGCAATAACACCCTTATTTTCTTCCAAGGCTCTTTCAAGGATATCCGGCTGATCCAAGGTTACATACCGGGAAATACAATCCTTATTCAGACGAGGGGTATATAAGATTTCCATTAATGCCTGACCCAAGTTGGCAAAAACGCCGTCAATAACCGCAATGGCTTCCGCCTCATCGCACTTAAGCCCGCGCATGACATGAAAAATACCTCGATTGCGTTGTTTCTTCAGGAGTCGTCCCGCAACGGGTCCCAATTTTCGTCCCCATTTGACAATTGTATCGTAAGAAAAGAGGCATACAACTCTTCCGATAGCCCTTACTGCATGGTACTGCCAATTTTTTAACACTCTAACGGACGCTCCTTTCTTTATTGTTTAAGCTCGTTCTTACCGCCCTTATAAGCAGCAATAACATCGTCCAACTGTTTCCGAGCCTCCAAAATGTATTCGCAAAACTCTCGAACCGCCCCGTGACCGCCCGGATTGTCCGATACCCAAAGGACCGCTTCCCGCACCTGCCGACATGCATCCTGAGGAGCACCGCTGAAACCGACTGCCGCGATTACAGGCAAGTCGTTAATATCATCGCCCATGTAGGCAACCTCTTTTTCAGTGACTTGAGCCTTCTCACACAACTCGGCCAAGCCTTCTTTTTTATATGACGATCCTTGTATTACGTAGGTAATTCCTAAGTTTTCAGCCCGTTTAGCCACGCTTTGCGATGAGCGCCCCGTAATAATGGCAGTGCGCAAACCGGCTGCCTTAACCATAGAAATACCCATACCGTCACGGGCGGAAAAGGCTTTCATACAATCACCGTTCGCACCGTAGTACAGAGTTCCGTCCGTAAATACGCCGTCTACATCGAAGGCGACTACCTTAATATGTTCCGCCTTCATTAAACGACACCTTGACGCAATAAGTCCGTCAAATGAATCATACCCGTAACCTTATCGTTTTCATCAATAACCGGCAATACCGTAATCGGTCGCGGCTGATTTTTTTCCATAATATGTAAGGCTTCGGCAGCCAATTTATCCTGAGAGATCCGTCGGGGGTTCTTAGTCATCATGGCATCTACAGGCCACTGTAAGAAATTAGACCCCGTTTCCAGACCGCGCCGTACATCACCGTCCGTAACCAGACCGGCCAAAGTGCCGTCTTCACGCGTAACGGCTACGGCACCCAATCCCTTTTCAGTCATCATAAAGAGTGCATCCTGAACCGTACTTTCTTCACCGATAACAGGATTATCCACACCCTTATGCATAACATCTTTTACTGTTAAAAGCAATTTTTTACCCAAAGCTCCGCCGGGATGGAATACAGCAAACTGATCCTTCGTAAAGTTGTGCGCCTGTAAGAGGGCTACTGCCAAAGCATCACCGAGGGCCAAGGCTACAGTCGTACTGGTAGTCGGAGCCAATCCCAAGGGGCAGGCTTCTTTCTCTACTGTCACATCAAGAACGATATCGGCCGTTTTTGCCAACGTTGAGTTCATATTTCCCACAACGGCAATCAGTTTGGGACCGATACGTTTTAAGGACGGCAATATATTCAGGATTTCCGTCGTTTCTCCGCTATTAGAGAATGCCAACACCGTATCATCAATGGTTACCATACCCAAATCACCGTGAATCGCCTCGGCCGGATGAAGAAAAAAGGCCGGCGTTCCCGTACTGGCTAAAGTAGCCGCCACCTTACGGGCTATATGGCCCGATTTCCCCATACCCGTAACGATAACACGTCCCCGAGATTCGAGAATCATATTGACGGCATTGACAAAGCGCTGATCCAATGTAGGTATCAGGCGTTCTATTCCTGCCGCTTCCACACGGAGTACTTCTCTTGCTTCTTCCAATATATTCATATGGCACACACCTCACGTATGAATCGATTACATAGCCGTTTCGGTACTCTTTGCGACAATGGAATGAATGGCAACCATATCACGCAAAACGCCTTCGACTTGGGATAAATACAGTGAATTCGGTCCGTCGCTTAAGGCTTCAGCAGGATTGTCATGCACTTCCATAAAGACCCCGTCAATCCCCGATCCGGCTGCCGCCCGGGCAAGATTACCGATAAATTGTCGCTGTCCCGTAGACTTCGTACCGCCACCGCCGGGAAGCTGTACGCTGTGTGTAGCATCAAATACAACGGGATAGCCAAAGGATCTCATAATGGGAAAGCTGCGCATATCGACAACCAGATTATGATATCCCATAGTCACGCCGCGTTCTGTAAGCATGAGATTTTCATTGTCCTTATGAAGGATCTTTTGAACTACATTTCCCATGTCTTCAGGAGCCAAAAACTGTCCCTTCTTAACATTTACGCACTTTCCTGTTGCCGCCGCCGCTTCAAGCAAATCCGTCTGACGGCACAAGAATGCGGGGATTTGCAAAATATCCAAGACCTCCGCCGCTTTTTCGACCTGTTCCACTGCATGAATATCACTAACGACGGGAACATTCAATTCTTTTTTGATATGCCCCAGGATTTTCAAACCTTCTTCCAGGCCCGGTCCGCGATAAGACGTGAAAGATGAACGGTTGGCCTTATCAAAAGATGCCTTGAATACATAAGGCAGTCCCAATTTTTCACAAATCTTCTTCATCTCCCGGCCGATATTCAAGGTGCGTTCCGGGTCTTCTATGACGCAAGGTCCGGCCAAGACGAATAAAGACGACCCGTCAAGGACCGTATTTCCTACTTTAACAGATTTCATCAAACCTTCTCCTTAGCAAAATACTCTCTGACTCGATCTACGTCTTCAGGCGTATCTATGCCGATAAACGTATGTGTTGTTTTAATAACTTTTATCTTATATCCGTTTTCCAATACACGCAACTGTTCGAGAGATTCCGTCGCTTCCAACGGGGTTACTTCCATATTCGCATATTCGAGCAAAAAGTCTCGTCGGTATGCGTAAATCCCTATATGCTTATACGGGCCGTGTTGTGCCGTATAGTCGTGCCGCGGATACGGAATCAGGGAGCGGGAAAAATACATGGCTTCGTCCCGTTTATTGACAACGACCTTAACAGCTCCCTTATCATCATACTCTTCAGGCTGTAAGGGCGTAGCTACCGTAGCCATTTGCAAGTCTGCATCTTCTTCAAAGGCTTGACAAAGCGCATCGATGACTTCCGGTGCAATTAGCGGTTCATCTCCTTGAACATTAATGACCACATGGGCATCCTTATAGTGTCCTACCGCTTCGGCTAAGCGGGCTGTACCGTTTTCATGATTCTTATCCGTCATAACCGCTTGACCGCCGAAGGACATGACCTTGTCATAAATTTTCGGGTCATCGGTAGCCACAACGGTCCCCGACGTTTTTGTCGCCTTACAAGCCTGTTCATATACTCGCTGAATCATCGGTTTGCCCGCTAAATCGATTAAAGGTTTACCGGGTAATCGCGTCGATGCGAATCGTGACGGGATTATGCATATAAATTTCATTTTATCCTCCCAGCACACGTTTTAATACGCGTTTTACTTCTTCTTCACCGGCTGTAATTTCTATTTCAATCCCCAGCACATATAGGGGAACACTCATAGACTCTACCATAGACGGCGAAAGTTTGACCGCATCCTTTTCCGTCGTTACTACAACGGCTCGCTGTGCCGTCGCCAGAGATGAGGCCTCTCGCAAGTCTCTTTCCGTGTAAACGTGATGGTCGTCAAACCGCAAAGAGCGAACAACTTCATATTCCGCCTCTTCCAGAGTTTCCTCAAAAGAATCGGGACTGCCCAAAGCCGATAAAGCAACGACCTTACTGTCTTCTTCCAGTCCTTCAGCAGATATCTCTCCCTTCAACCATTGCGCATAAGGAACACACCATTTCGGTTGATGTTCCGCTTCGGCAATGGGTGCGCTTTCATTATAGTATCTTAGGAGAGAATAGATCTTTTCCACTTCATCTCTGTCGGCTTCATCAGCCTTCGTAATAATAAAAAGTCCGGCACGCTCCAATTCATCAAGAGGTTCTCTTAAAATACCGCGCGGCAATAAGTGTCCGTTACCGACAGGATTGGCCGCATTAATCAGAACTATGTCCAACTCTCGCTTCACTTGCCAATGTTGGAAGGCATCGTCCATCAAAATGACATCGGGATGAAACTCGTCTACCGCAATATGCCCTGTTTCCGTTCGGCGCCGCCCCGATAAAACGGGAACTCCCGGCAGGGATCGTGCCAAAAGGACAGCTTCATCGCCGGCTTCAGCCGGTGTCAATAAAACGTTATTTCCGTCCGATACAATAGCACCGGCCTTTTCCGCCTGCGAGCGATATCCGCTGCTCAAAACGGCTACCGTATAGCCCATGCGGCGAATTTCCTTCGTCAGAAAAACCGCCATAGGGGTTTTCCCCGTACCGCCGACCGTTATGTTTCCCAAACTGATAACCGTAGCATCAAAAGAAGTTTCTTTCTTTATCCCTGATGTATAAGCGTGACGACGACGTGTAACCGCCTTTTCATAAACTTTTTCAAGCATTTCCAAAAAGGATAGCATCAGGTCATCACCCTTATTTTGTGCTCCCTTTTCCGTCAATTCAAGAAATCGCTTAGTCACTTTTTCACGTAAAGACATATTTCTATCCCCATAACTGCAATTTATCCAACAATTTTTTCAATTCATTTAAATTACGATGCGTTGCCCCTTGGTTTTCGCCGACAATTTGCAAGCAACTTTCCTTCATATGCTTGGCTCTTGCAGGATTTAACAAAATATCGAGACACGTATCGATAAACTCTTCTTCGTTACGTACCATGGCACAAGCGCCACGTCTGCTGAGAAGTTCGTAAATCTCAACGAAGTTAAACATATTCGGCCCAACGACAATAGGCTTTCCGTGTGCTGCCGGTTCAAGAATATTATGTCCCCCGACTCGAACCAAACTGCCGCCTACGAAAATCAAATCGCCTATGCTGTATACGCGGCCTAACTCGCCGATCGTATCCAAGATAACACCGTCATAAAGGATATCCGACTTACAACCGGATACCATTTCACTTCGTTTGACCATGGTTACACCTAAGGATACACCTTCGCTGATAATTAAGTCGGCCTGGTAAATATATCTAGGTGCAATAATGAGCTTCGCCTGTGGAAATTGTTCCTTAACCTTGACAAATGCCTTATATACGGGAATATTTTCACCCTTGTGCGTACTTCCGGCAATCATAATCGGATAAGCATCATCATTAAAGCCCATCTCCTTACGCAAGCGTCCCCGTTCTTCTTCCGTTACAATACCGTACGTCTGATCATACTTCGTATTGCCCGTTACAATAACTTTATTCGGGTCGGCACCGATGCTGATAATATATTGTGCATCAATACGACTTTGCATACAAAAGACGCGTATGGAAGAGAGTACATGGCGTGTAAAGAAAGTAATAAGGCGATAACGTGAAGCACTGCGATTACTGATACGTCCGTTCATCATCATGACGGGAATATTCTTACTTTCGGCGACACGCAGGAAGTTCGGCCAAATTTCAGTTTCTACCAGGACTATCACCTTGGGGTTGACGATATTCAAAATACGACTCGTAAAATACGGCAAGTCGAGAGGGAAATATAAAATCCCGTCAGCCCCTTCAATGATTCGGTGCGCCATACTGAAGCCTGTAGCCGTTACAACGGATACGATGATAACTTCTTCAGGATGTTCTTTCCTCATTTCCCGTACAATCGGACTGGCAGCTACGATTTCCCCTACCGAAGCCGCATGAATCCAAATAGCGTCTCTATCGGATATTTTCTTTTTCAAATCTTCCGGCAGCCAACCGATACTTTGTTTAATCCGTTGAAAAAATCCTTCTTCTCGAAAGAGACGATAAATCAATACGGGAATCAACGTAGCCCAATATAAGAGTAGAAGAATATTATATACCCAGTAAAGAAAGTTGGCTTTTATGTTTAGTTTCAAGAGGACTCTATCCTTCCGTTACGACTTCGGGATTAAATTGAACCGCATATAAGCTCGCATATAAGCCGTCGCGGGCGAGCAACTCCTTGTGAGTACCCGATTCGACAATAGAACCGTGATTGATAACAACGATTTTATCCGCATTTCGAACCGTGCTGAGTCGATGAGCAATGACTAAAGACGTTCGTCCTTTCATCAAGGTTTCCAAGGCCGACTGTACTATTTTTTCGCTTTCCGTATCCAATGCCGATGTAGCTTCGTCGAGAATCAAAATATGAGGATCCTTCAAAATAGCTCTGGCAATGGCGATTCGTTGACGCTGTCCGCCGGAAAGCGCACTGCCTCTATCTCCGACTACAGTCGCATACCCGTCAGGCAGGTCTTTAATAAACTCATGTGCATTGGCCGCCTTGGCAGCTGCCACGACTTCTTCCTCCGTCGCATCGAGGCGACCGTAGAGAATATTATTCATAATAGATGTATTGAACAACATCGTTTCCTGCGGTACCAGTCCGATTTGGCTGCGCAATGACGAAAAAGTCACCTCTCTCACATCTGTGTCGTCAATTTTCAGAGCCCCTGAGGTTACATCGTAAAATCTGGGTACCAAATTGGCAATAGTCGATTTGCCGGCACCGCTGGGTCCCACCAGAGCTACGACTTCACCCGGCTCTACAGTAAGGGTAAAGTCCTTTAATGCTTCATGTTCCTCATCATAAGAGAAGCATACATTTTCAAACTCTACCTTGCCATGAACGATATTCAAGTCTACGGCATCAGGTTTTTCCTCTACGTCCGATTTTGTATCAAGCGTTTCAAATACTCGATCCGCTGCAGCCAACGAACGTTGAATTTCACCGTAAATCTCACTGATTCGGCGTACGGGATTCGACAGGTTGATAGCATAAATTAAAAAAGCGATTAAAGCACCTGCCGTCATAGCTCCGTCAATAACGCTCATACCGCCGTACCAAATAATCCCTACGACGGCAATAGCCGCAAAGAACTGAATAAACGGCGTCAACATAGCCGTTAATCGGGTAGTTGCCATAAGAGCCCAGAAATTCTTGTCATTTTGTTCTACAAAACGATCAATTTCGTGATCTTCCCTGTTAAAAGAACGAATAATACGAATGCCTGAAATGGCTTCTTCTATAAGAGCCGTAATGTCGGCCAGTTTTCCTTGAACCTTATGTCCGGCCTTACGTAGACGTTTGCCGAAATAGTTAATTGTTAAAACGACAAGCGGCACGACTGCCAAGGTTAAAAAGGTCAGCTTCCAATACAGGTAAAACATGGAAACCAGGGACCCGACTAAAATTACGGCTTCTTGCACAAAGGAAATCAGATTGTCGGCAATAGCCGTTTGTAAAGCCGTAACGTCATTAGTGAGGTTACTCATAATATTACCGGTCTTGCGTCTGTCAAAATAAGACAAAGACATCTTCTGAATATGGCGATAAAGAGCCTCACGAATATCGTTAACAATATGTTGTCCAATATAACTCATCAAGTATTTCTGCCAGAAATAAAAGAAGCCTCTAAAGATAAACAGTGCCAGAATACCGACGCAAATCAGATTCAGCGTATGCACATCCTTTTGCGCCAGAACTTTATCGATAACATCCTTGATAACCCAAGGAACTACAACGTTACTGAGTCCCGAAAAAGCCATACAAACGACGGCAATGGACAACTTCTTCTTATAAGGAACGATAAACCGTAACAACCGCTTGTAGCTGTGCCAACTATTGTACTGCTTCATGGAGTTGTTTCTCCTTTACAAATTCAGAAATGATTTCAGCCGTACGTCGTACAGCCCCTGCTTCGCCCATTTGACAGCGTACACCGGTCATCAAATGTCGTGCTTCCTCCGAAGCTGCCGCATCCACTAACCAGGGCAAGACGGCGGCTTCTATATTTTCGGGTGTTACTTCATCCTGCCAGAGTTCCGGCATAATACGATGTCCCGAAATAATATTCGGTAACCCGATACTGTCCAAGTGAACCAAAATCTTTGATAACCAGTAGGTCAATGCATTAACACGATATACCAAAAGGGTCGGTACTCCCATTAAGGCGGTTTCAAGAGTAGCCGTGCCGGACGCACAAATAGCCGCATCGGCTATATTCATCATGTCATATACCCGTTCTTCGCCTATATGAACCTCTAAATTCGCTTCTCGCGCGGCTTCTTCCAACATATGTCTGTCAATGGTAGAAGCCTTCGGAACCATAAACTGCAACCCTTCAACCTTGTCCTGCAACAATTTTCCTGCCGCCAACATTTTTCCGTATAAGCTTTGTACCTCCTGTACACGACTGCCGGGCATAAAAAGTACGGTCTTCTTCTCCTGTTGTAAACCGAAAAAGCTATACGCCTCGTCTTTCGACATGGACGGCTTTACCGTATCCAGCAGAGGGTGTCCGCCATACACAACGTTCGTACCCATTTTCTTATACATTTCGGCTTCAAAAGGAAAAAGTGATACGGCCAAATCCGTATATTCGGCAATAACGTTGCCGCGGCTCTTATGCCAAGCCCAAATAGTCGGCAGAATATAATAAATTACAGGAATTCCCGCCTCCTTAGCCTTTTCGATGAGCTTCATATTAAACCCCGGATAGTCGATGCAAACCAATGCATCCGGTTTTTCTTCTTTCATCGTATTGACTAAAAAAGTGCGCAATTTATAAAAGAAAGGTATCTTTTTTATAATCTCTCCGATGCCGATAACGCCGAGATTTTTTATGTCATACACAATGCGGACACCGGCCTTACGCATTTGTTCGCCACCCATACCGATTAACTCAACCTGCGGATCTACGGCTTTCAATGCTTCGGCAAGATTGGCACCGTGTAAATCACCGGACGCTTCGCCGGCGGAAAGCATGATTTTCATAGGCTCTCCTCACTAATATGATTCGTCAACGGCACAAATACAAATACGATGCTCATCTGCCAGTGCCAATACTTCTTCTTGCTCTACAAACAGGGTTTTATGCGCTTCCATTGCCAAAAGCGTACATCCGCTTTCAATCATGGATAAGAGTGTCTGTTTACCTACGGCCGGCACGTCAAAACGTACATCCTGATTCGGTTTGGCCACCTTTACCACGCAGGCACCGCCTCTTCCCAAGGCACCGCCGCGACGAATGCACGCATCGGTTCCTTCAATCGCTTCAATAGCCATGACCGCCTTGTGCTTCACTACAACAGTCTGTCCTATATCCATGCCGCCCATAGCCTTCGCCGTTTCAAACCCGAAACAAATATCTTCCTTTTCTTCTTCTGTCGGGTTTCGTTTTGTCAAAACACCGGGCGGCGGCATCAACGGTTTCAAGTATGCCGTTTGATCGGCAACCACAAGGTTATCTTTCGCCAATTCGTCGACAATGGCCAGCATAATCGTGTCGTCCTTGCGATTACGCAACTTCGCTAAAAGCTTCACGGCCCGAAAATCGGGAAATTTTATACCTTTAAAGAGAATTTCTTTTGTTACCTTACCGATCATGGTAACGTCCGTAACGCCTTCACGGAGCAAAGTCTTAATAATCTTATCAAGCTTCGCCACATTAATCTCGTAGTATGCGTCCGCTTCGGTCTTTAAGGCCGCCGCCGTATCGGGCACGACGGAAATAACTATTACTTCATGCCCCATTTGATGGGCGGCACGCAAAAACTCGACAGGCAAATTTCCGACGCCTGCCAATAAACCGACTTTACCCATGTATACCATCCTTACATTAATGTATAGTACATTTTATTATACCAAAAAACGACATTTTCTGTCAGCACGGATATAGCAAAAAAGGGTAGGCAAGACAACGCTTACCTGCCCTTTTTATCAGTCTTTAGCCCCTCTGCAAATACCGCGTTCCGCATTGCGCAAAAAACGTAATAAGTGTTCTACTTCTTCACTACTGTTTAATTCCTGTTCCATCGATTCGATGGCCTGACCCAAGTTAAGGCCCGAACGGTATAAGAGGCGGAACCCCTTTTTCAGCTCCCGTCGCGTTTCTTCGGAAATACCGGCACGTGCCAACCCGACACTGTTTAAACCGATAATACGCGCCGGTTGTCCGTCGGCAATAACAAAAGGCGGTATATCCTGAACGACTTTGGCCAAGCCGCCGATCATGGCATTTCGACCCACCTTGACAAATTGATGTACGCCTGCAATACCGCCGATAACGACACGATCTTCTACAGTAACGTGACCGGCCAAGCCGGCACAGTTACTCATAATAACGTGATTGCCTACTATACAATTATGGGCAACATGCGTACAAGCCTGAAACAGGCAGTCGTTACCGATACGGGTTTCTTCACCTTCACCCGTAGCGCGGCTAACCGTTACAAATTCACGAAATACGGAGCGGTCACCGATAATGACATAACTTTTCTCACCGTTAAACTTTAGATCCTGCGGTTCCGAACCGATGGATGCACTCGGGAAAAAGCGGCAATCTTTACCGATTGTTGTCCATCCGTCAATAACGACATGCGACATAATCTCCGTACCGTCGCCGATTTTTACATTAGGCCCTATAACGGCATAAGGACCGATTTTTACGCCTTTTCCGATATCAGCTCTAGGGTCGATAATAGCTGTCGGATGAATAAGGTCGGCAGATTCTCTTTCTTTTTCGTCGGTCATGAATGTCACTCCTCAATATCCTTTGCACCGAAAGGCGGTGCCGTACGTCTGAATTTTTTATATAATCCCGTTTTAAGAAATTTTTATAACCGGAAATACAGCCGATTACGGCTCCGTATCTTATCGATTACCGGATTTTCTGTCTTATTCGTCGATTTTCAGCTTTTTTTATTTTTTCTGACCGGGCATGAGAGCAAAAAGATATTCCCCTTCAGCACAAACCGTATCGCCTACGCGACACTGTGCCGTAACCTTTCCCATACGACCTTTAATTTTGATAATATCGGCCCGCATAATAACCTGGTCACCCGGTCGAACGGGGTGACGAAAACGCAACTTATCAATACCCGTAAAGAAGGGTATTAAGCCTCTGTTTTCTTCAGGGTACAACAAGGCTACCCCACCGACCTGTGCCATGGCTTCGGCCAAGAGAACTCCGGGCATAACCGGTTTTCCCGGAAAATGCCCTTGGAAAAACTGTTCGTTAAAAGTCGCATTTTTGATACCTACAGCATATTTCATAGGTTCCAATTCGGTAATGCGATCCACTAACAGCATGGGATACCGGTGCGGTAAAATTTCCATAATATCCGTAACTTCCAAAGTCATTTCAATTCCTCCCGTTACATATCTTCATAAATACACTTAGCCAACAAATTGTTTAATTTATGGCTTGATTTAACAGCTATAATATGGCCCTTTAAGGGTCTGCCGATAAGGGATAAATCGCCGATAATATCCAACACCTTATGACGTACCAATTCATCATCAGACCGTAATTGAGACAAGCATGTATCCTTATCATATACGACAACGTTTTCTATTGTACCGCCCTTGCCGAGGCCCAATTTACGCATCATTTCCAACTCTTCCGTAAAAGCAATAGTGCGGGCATAACAAATATCGTCGATATAAGACTGTTCCGTCACTTCACTGTCGAAAAACTGCACTCCTAACAGGGGATGGGGATTAATGGACGTAAAAGTAATACGAAATCCGTCGTAAGGTAACACGGCTATAAATTTATCATCTTCTTGCACCACCCGTTGCTTCGTTACGGCATATACATTACGCGGAGCATCCTGCTCGACAACGCCCGCCTCTTTAATCATATCCACAAAAACGGCGCTGCTGCCGTCACCTACAGGCGGTTCAGGCGAATCCATTTCGACAACACAATTGTCAATTTTCAAACCTTGCAAGGCCGATAACACATGTTCTACCGTAAATACCTTGGCTTCTCCCTTTTCCAGAGTCGTCGCACGCATCGTGTTGGTTACATACGACTGATTGGCCGGCACGGACGGGTTGCCGGGCAAGTCGGTGCGCACAAAACAAATACCTTCATTAACTCCTGCGGGTTTTAAGGTCATATGTACAGGCAATCCTGCATGAAGACCTACGCCTTCATAAAAAACAGGTTTGCCGATAGTTCTTTGTTTTTCCGAGGACACGAAAATACGCCTCCTTCCACCTAAACATACAGACATACTTCACATACTGATTAATTATATCCTATTCAGGGCTTGTTGACAAATACTCGCATGGCGGAAAGGTCGCTTTTTTCGCATACTTTCTTCTTTGTCAATTTTTTCCCGCCTTCCATTCGTAATTTTATATAACAAAAAAGAAAGGCGCTACAACGCCTTTCTTAAGATTTTTTGATAATCGTTCGTTTTTCATCCGTACCCAGGCGGAAAAAATAGTAAATATTTTCCGCCGCACTGCGATTCATACCGTCTACGGCAGCCAATTCGTCTATAGAGGCCGCCTTAATATCATCCAACGTCTTAAAAGCTTGCCAAACCGCTTTACGCCTTTTCGGACCGATCCCCTCAATATGATCAAGGACGGATACGAGACTTCGTTTTCCTCTCAGTTTACGGTGATACGTAATAGCGAAACGATGAGCTTCATCACGAATGGCCTGAAGCAATTGTAACTCAGGCGTATGGTGACTGAGAATAATCGATTCACTGCGACCTTCAACGAATACCTCTTCAATCCGCTTAGCTAAGCTGATGACCGGTGCGTCCGTTCCGGCCCGTCTGATAACGGGAAGTGCCGCATGTAACTGTCCCTTACCGCCGTCAATAATAATCAAGTCGGGAACGGGCCAATCTTTTTCACTGTAACGGCGTTCCATAATTTCGGCCATAGACTTAAAGTCATCCGGCTTTCCTTGTACGGTCTTTAGCTTAAACCGTCGATATTCCGATTTAGCCGGTCTTCCCTGTTCGAAAACGACCATGGACGCTACCGTTTCAATTCCTTGAGTATGGGAAATATCAAAACACTCCATGCGTACAGGCAGACACGGGAGATCGAGAACTTTTGCCAGAGCCTCTACAGCCCCTGTCGTCTTGTTCTTGTCATTCCGCCATTGCAACCGACGTTGTTCCCAAAGTACTTTTGCATTATTTTCGGCCATTTCGAGAAGCCGTTTCTTCACTCCACGGCGGGGAATAATAATATCTACATTCCGCCCTTTTTGCACTCCCAACCGATGTTCGTAAGCTTCTTTATCTTCTACATCAGGGACGACAATTTCACGAGGTATGAAGACGCCTTCTACATAATATTGATCCAATACGGCCCCGGTAAGAGCCGCCGTCGATTCATCATTACTGTTATCAAGACTGAAGTTCTCCCGCCCCATAAGCTTGCCGCCGCGAATGGTATAAATCTGCACGGCCGTTTTATCTCCTTCGGCATAAAAACCTATAACGTCCGTATCGCCTGCACCGGTAGTAACAATATCCTGTTGTTCCTGAATGATTTTTAAAGCTGCCAGTTGATCCCTATACATAGCCGCCTTTTCAAACTGTTCCGCCGTAGCGGCTGCCTCCATCTTATCCTGTAACTCCCTGTAGAGAGTCTTATTGCGGCCTTCCAGTGCATCCACAGCCAGTCGAGCCTGTTTCTGATAAGCGGTCTTGCTTATATAGTTTACACAGGGAGCCTCACAATGTCCTAAATGGTACTGCAAACACGGCCGTTCCACCTTCATGGAACGACACGTCCGCAAATGTAAGGCTGTCTGCATCAACTTCAGAACGCGATGAACCGCCCCGGCATCGGCGAAGGGTCCGAAGTAACGGGCTCCGTCCCGTAAGACGCGTCTTGTCATAAAAACACGAGGATATTTTTCATTAAGCGTCACTTTAATATAGGGATAGGTCTTATCATCACGTAACATAATGTTATAACGCGGATGATGCTTTTTTATAAGCGTATTTTCTAAAATCAGTGCTTCCGCTTCGTTGGCGACGACAATTGTTTCCAAGTCGACGGCATGACTCATCATGGCCGCCACCTTGACAGCCCTGTTCGAGTCCTTGCGCACATAACTTTTGACACGATTGCGTAAATTAACGGCCTTGCCTACGTAAATGATCCGTCCCTTTTCGTCCTTCCATAAATACACGCCGGGTTCGGTAGTCAGTTCTTTAATTTTTTCCAACACGTCTTCACGGACGGCCATGACTTACCTCTTCTTTTTCATCAATTTTTTTGTACGTTCCAAAACAGGGGCCAGAAACTTACCTGTATACGAGACCGCAACCTCGCACACTTCTTCAGGTGTGCCCGTAGCTACTATCGTACCGCCTCCGTTGCCGCCTTCAGGCCCTAAGTCGATAAGATAATCCGCGACTTTGATAACATCCAGATTATGCTCAATAACAACGACGGTATCCCCTCCGTTGACAAGCAATTGCAACACATTCATAAGCTTATGAATATCCGCACTGTGTAACCCCGTAGTCGGTTCATCGAGAATGTATAAGGTCCGACCCGTACTACGCTTTGACAATTCCGTAGCCAGTTTGACACGCTGAGCCTCGCCGCCCGATAAGGTTGTCGCCGGCTGCCCCAAACGTATATACCCGAGTCCCACGTCTTGCAAAGACTTCAACTTGTTCAGCACTCGCGGCACGTTGGCAAAAAACTCAACTCCTTCGTCTACCGTCATATCGAGGACTTCGGAAATGTTTTTACCCTTATACTTCACTTCCAGCGTTTCTCTATTATAACGGGCACCGTGGCATACTTCGCACGGCACATATACGTCCGGCAAAAAGTTCATTTCAATGCGAATGATACCGTCACCGCGACAAGCTTCGCAACGACCGCCTTTAACATTGAAACTGAAACGCCCCGCCTTATAGCCGCGAATCTTGGCTTCCGCAGTCTGACTGAAAAGTTGACGAATAAAGTCGAAAACCCCCGTATACGTAGCCGGATTAGAACGAGGAGTCCTCCCGATAGGAGCCTGATCTATATTAATAATTTTATCGATATATTCCGTTCCCTTAATGGTCTTAAATTCACCCGGACGATGCGGCGTCCCGTAAACCGCCTCTGCCATTCCTTTGTAAAGAATTTCATTGACCAGAGTAGATTTACCGGAACCGCTGACACCGGTTACAACCGTAAGCGTGCCTACGGGAATTCGTACATCTATATTCCGTAAGTTGTTTTCTTTCGCGCCTTGAATCTCAATAAACGTACCGTTACCGACTCGCCTTTTTTCCGGCAAAGGAATAAATCTCTTGCCCGATAAATACTGCCCGGTTAACGATTCGGGGCATTTCATAATTTCCGATGCCGTTCCCTGCGCCACGACACGGCCGCCATGTTCTCCCGCAGCCGGTCCGATATCGACAATACAATCGGCAGCATGCATCGTGTCCTCGTCATGCTCAACGACAATCAACGTATTTCCCGCATCACGCAGGTGTTTAAGCGCCGACAGGAGCCTGTCATTGTCCCGCTGATGCAACCCGATGGACGGTTCGTCCAGAATATACAGGACTCCCACCAAACCGGCTCCGATTTGAGTCGCCAGTCGAATACGTTGGGCTTCACCGCCCGACAAAGTACCGGCCGTTCGTGCCAATGTCAGATAATCGAGACCAACGGTAGCCAAAAAAGACAACCGTGCACGAATTTCTTTTAACACTTGTTTACCGATGAGAGCCTGCTTTTCCGTTAACTGCAGATCGTCAAAGAAGGTAATCATCCGGCTTACTGTAAGCTCCGTCAGTTCATGAATATCCAGGCCGCCGACCTTAATAGCCAGCGCCTCGGGGCGAAGCCGCGAACCGTGGCAAGCCGAACACGGCTTAACGGACATGAACTCCTCAAACTGATCTCGCATCATATCGGTAGATGCCTCTTTATAACGGCGCCGCACCATGGGAATAATCCCTTCAAAAGGTGTGGTAAAAGTCTTTACTTCGCCTCTTAAATTTTCATAGTCAAAGGTGCATTCTTCTTCCGACCCGTTCATGACCTTGTCTTGAGTTTCTTCATCCAAATCGGCAAAGGTGTTCTCCAAGGAATAGCCGTGTCCCGCCAACAATCCTCCGAGCTGCCTCATAAACCAGGAATTGGGGTTATTGCTTAAAGCCGCAACGGCACCGTCCGAAAAAGTTTTATGTTCATCGGGCAAAACAAGTTTACGATCCACTTCCATCGTACTACCGATGCCGGAGCAGGCCGGGCAAGCCCCGAAAGGACTGTTAAAGGAAAACAGTCTCGGCTCGATTTCAGGTAAGCTGACATGACAATCGGGGCAAGCAAAGTTTTGGCTGAATGTAAGTACTTCCCCGGTATCAACTTTCAGCACATGTACAATACCGTCGCTCAAAGTGGCGGCCGTTTCCAATGAGTCGGTAAGTCGCGTTTCGATTTCTTTTTTTACAACCAAACGATCCACGACGACTTCAATCGTATGTTTTTTATTCTTATCAAGATGAATATCGTCGGATAACAAATAAATTTCTCCGTCTACACGTACACGCACATACCCGTCTTTAACAAGCCTTTCCAAAAGCTTTTGATGAGTTCCCTTGCGGCCATCAATAACAGGTGCCATAACCATGATTTTCTGTCCGGTTCCCAAGGCCAGGACGGAATCGGTCATCTGTTCTATGGTCTGCTGACGAATGGGCTTACCGCACGACGGGCAAAAGGCTTCGCCTGCACGAGCATAAAGCAGGCGAAGATAATCATAAATTTCCGTAACCGTTCCGACAGTGGAACGAGGATTGCGGCTGGTCGTCTTCTGGTCGATGGAAATAGCCGGAGACAAGCCTTCAATGTAGTCTACATCAGGCTTATCCATTTGTCCTAAAAACTGACGTGCATAGGCTGACAGAGACTCTATATAACGTCTCTGCCCTTCCGCATAAATCGTGTCAAAGGCCAAGGAAGACTTTCCCGACCCGGAAAGCCCCGTAATGACGACGAATTTATCACGCGGCAATTCGAGATCTATATTTTTTAAGTTGTGCTGTCTGGCACCTTTTATAATAATTTTCGCTTCAGACATACCTCAGTCCTTACTCCTCTTCATTGACTTTCCTTTTTCTACGGCCTCACTCTTACGACGGCGTGCCGACGGATGGCGAACCTTACGAACCGTGCGTGCCGACGGCATATCGGCCTGTCCGGCCAATTCTTTCGGTAACGTGTCGTCATGACTCATTTGCGACAGTTCTTGTCGTAACCGTCCCAGGCGATCTCTTATTTTTGCCGCCTTTTCAAATTCCAACTGCCTTGACGCCTTTTTCATTTCCTGAGTCAATGAGTGAATGACCTTGTGCAAGGCTTCTTTAGTAAGCAATTCATCGGCAGCTCCGTAGTCTTTTTCTTCTTCACTCACCTTCGTCAGTTCAATTAAGTTTACAACCTCTTTCTTAACCGACTTGGGGGTAATATGGTGCTCCTTATTATAGGCTTCCTGTACGGCCCGACGACGTTCCGTTTCGTCCATAGCCCGTTGCATGGATCCCGTTACCGTATCGGCATACATGATAACGGTGCCGTGTTCGTTACGAGCCGCTCGCCCCATAGTCTGTATCAAAGCCGTGTCGGATCTTAAAAAGCCTTCCTTATCCGCATCAAGAATGGCGACTAATGAGACTTCCGGCATATCTAGCCCTTCACGCAACAAGTTAATGCCGACAAGAACATCGAATACGCCCGCCCGTAAATCACGAATGATTTCGGCCCGTTCTATAGTAGCAATATCCGAGTGCAAATACCGCACAAGAATACCCGTTTCCTTTAAAAATTCAGTCAAATCTTCCGCCATTTTTTTAGTCAGCGTCGTTACTAAAACTCGTTCTTTCTTTTCAATGCGCTTGCGAATTTCACCGAGCAAATCATCCATCTGCCCCGTAACGGGGCGGACCTCTACCTTCGGGTCCAGAAGTCCTGTAGGCCGAATGATTTGCTGGGCCAAATTGGTCTGTACTTCCATCTCATAGTCACCGGGCGTCGCACTGACATAGACAATCTGATTAATCCGTTCCGTAAACTCATCAAAATTCAAAGGTCTGTTATCCTTAGCCGACGGAAGTCTGAACCCGTATTCGACAAGAGACTCCTTGCGTGACTGATCGCCTGCATACATAGCTCTAAGCTGCGGTATGGTAACATGTGATTCGTCGATGAGAATCATAAAATCGTCGGGAAAGTAATCAAGTAAGGTATACGGTGCTTCTCCGGCCTTGCGGCCCGACAAATGTCGAGAATAGTTTTCTATGCCCGAACAATATCCCATTTCTTCCATCATTTCCATATCATACCGCGTACGTTGTTCCAAGCGCTGTGCTTCCAACAGCCGTTCCCGGCTCTTCAAATATTGCAATCTTTCTTTCAACTCTTCGCTGATTGTACCGAGTGCTCTTTGCATCTTTTCCTTCGTCGTTACGTAATGACTGGCAGGATAGACGGCTATATGCTTTCGTTCAGCCAAAATTTCCCCTGTCAGCACATCCACTTCCGTCATGCGATCGATTTCATCACCGAACATTTCGATACGAATGACGGAACTGTCGAAAGCCGCCGGAAAGACTTCAATCGTATCCCCGTGTACGCGAAAGGTCCCGCGCTGTAAATCTAAATCGTTTCGTGTATATTGAATGTCCACGAGTTTTCGTAAAATTTCAGTTTGAGATTTCTCCTGTCCTAAACGCAAGGACAGTACCAAATCACTGTAATCTTCCGGGTCACCCAAGCCGTATATACACGATACGGAAGCAACTATAATCACGTCACGCCGTTCGAAAAGACTCATCGTCGCCGAATGACGCAGCTTATCTATTTCATCGTTAATGGCCGAATCCTTTTCAATATATGTGTCCGTTGTAGGGATATAGGCTTCCGGCTGGTAATAGTCATAGTAGCTGACAAAATAGCCCACTTCATTATCCGGAAAAAAAGCCTTGAATTCACTGCATAGTTGGGCTGCCAAGGTTTTATTGTGAGCAATGATTAACGTAGGCTTTTGAACCCGCTCAATCAGTTTGGCCATCGTATATGTCTTACCGGTTCCCGTGGCTCCCAATAATACTTGAGCCCACTGCCCGCTTTCAATACCGTGTGCCAATGAATCTATGGCTGCCGGCTGATCTCCCGTAGGTTCAAAGGGAGATTCAACGTGAAAAGGCCGAGACCGATCATAATCTTTATTTCTTTCTTCTACATTCATAAACTGATGCTCCGTTTCTTTACGAAACTATACTTCGTAAGTCTTATTATTTTAGCACAAGACCGAACATATGTACACGTAAACGGGTAGAAAAACGGAGCGGCTGCAAACCGCTCCGTCAACTTATTTAGCCATCATTTTTGCAAGGCGTTGCGCAAAGACAACAGGATCTTCCGGCATTATTCCTTCCAACAATAGTGCCTGATCGTATAAGAGTTCACTGTACTCTTTGAATGCATCCTTGTTCGTTTCTCCGTCATGTAAAGTCTTCAGTTTATTGAATAATTCATGATGAGGATTGATTTCCAAAATACGCCGTGCCTTCATAAACGGATTATCCGCACCGGCAAAAGCCTGTTCCATGGCTACAGACGGCCCTGCCGCATCGGCCACGAGGCAAACGGCACCGCTTTTTAACCGATTGGAAAGGCGTACATCCACCACTTTCGATTCCAAGGCTTTTTTCACGTCTTGTAACAGACCTTCATTATCTTTAGCCAAGTCTTCGTTTTTCTTTTTTTCTTCCTTAAATGTATCGTCATCCAAGTCCAAATCGCCGCGGCTTACAGAATGGAAGGATTTACCGTCGTATTCATGAAGAGCCTCAATGGCGAATTCATCTACGGGGTCAAAAAGATACAATACATCCAGGTCTCGATCCTTCAGCAATTCCGTCTGCGGCAAGGCATCAATGCTTTCCTTGTCTTTACCTACAGCATAATAAATCTTCTGCTGCCCGTCCTTCATAGCCTCTACATATTCTTTCAAGGTAACGAGACGACCTTGACGAGCCGAATAAAAGAGTACCAAGTCCTTCAGCTTGTCCGCATTGTTTTCTCCGGTCATCATACCGCTGTAAATGCCGATTTTAATCGACTTTCCGAACTCGTTCCAGAACTTTTCGTATTCAGGACGTTCTTTTTCCGCCTTTCGAGCCAGCGTTTTTAAAATAGTCTTTTCCAAGTTCTTACCGATAACTTTTAAATTACGGCTTTGTTGCAACATTTCACGCGAAATATTGAGGGACAGGTCGGGAGAATCGACAAGGCCTTTGACAAACCGCAAGTATTCGGGAAGTAAATCCTTGCACTTATCCATAATAAATACGTGACGCGAATACAATTGAATGCCCGGTTCATAATCACTGTAATACAGATTCATAGGAGCACTGCCGGGAATGAACAGAAGTGCCGTGTATTCAACCGTTCCTTCAGCCTTTGTATGGAATACTTCCATAGGCTTTTCCCATTCATAGAACTGATGACGGAAAAAGTCGGCATATTCTTCGTCCTTAATATCCGACTTGTTCCGAGTCCACAAGGGCTGCATGGAATTCAACGTCTTTAATTCCGTTTTTTCAATCGGATCAGCCCCTTCAACGGGCTGACCGTCTTCATTTTTCGGTACTTCTTTTACCGTTACATTCATCATAATGGGATAGCGAATATAGTCGGAGTACTTTTTAACTAATTCGGAAAGGCGACTTTCATCAAGGAAGTCATCTTCACCTGTTGTAAACTCATCTTTCAGTTCCAGTACGACAGCCGTTCCGTGATGTTTAACATCGCATTCCGTTAAGGTGTATGAGCCGTCACCCGTAGATTTCCAACAATACCCGGTATCCGTACCGGCCTTTCTGGTCAAGACCGTAACGGCCTTAGCAACCATAAAAGCCGAATAAAAACCGACACCGAACTGGCCGATTAATTCCTTGTCCGATACGTTTTCATTATCTTCTTTTTCCGCTTTCAGACGTTCCAAAAAGGCCTTAGTCCCTGACCGGGCAATAGTACCGATATTGGCTTTAATATCTTCCTTGTCCATGCCGATACCGTTGTCGGCAACAGTCAAAGTCTTCTTATCCTTATCTATGGCCAGTCGAATAGAAAATTCCGTATCGCCTTCCAATAAATCGCGATTTGTCAACGCTTCATAATGTAATTTATCAATAGCATCGGAACCGTTGGAAATCAATTCACGAAGAAATATTTCACGGTTTGTATAAATAGAATGAATCATAAGATCCAACAATTGTTTTGTTTCAGCTTGAAACTCATATCTTTCTTCAGCCACTTTCCAAAACTCCCTTCTATGTAAGCATACTTTTCTTTATGCTCATCTATCATACCTTATAAAGGGCAAAAAGTCAAAGTTGTTTAAGAAATAAAAATTCCGCCTCCCTGCAAGGAAGACGGAAAGAGTTTAATACAATCCTACCGATGCGGCATAGGCCAGCAACACGGCCAAAGGGCCTGTAATCATGCGCGAATACAAGACGGCAGGCACGCCCAGTTCGATGGTTTCCGGTTCCGCTTCACCAAGACTCAGGCCGACAGGAATAAAGTCGGCGCCGACTTGTGCATCAATGGCAAAGAGAGCCGGCAGAGCATATTGCGGAGGAATATGCCCCAAACCGATTTCCGCTCCTAAAAGCGTACCTATAACCTGTGCAATAACCGCTCCCGGTCCGAGGACAGGCGAAATAAAAGGTAGGGCACACACGAGCGCCAAAATCAACATTCCCGGCAAGGATGCGGCAACGGGGGAAATGGTAACAGCTACGACATTACCTACACCCGTAGCCGTAATAATTCCTAAAATCATGCTGACAAAGGCCATAAAAGGCAAAATACTTTTGATGGTTATATCGATAGATTCTCTACCGGCAGCATAAAATTTATTGACCACCTGGCCGATGCCGATGCCCATCCGTGTCACTATGTTAGCCGATGACTGCCGCACTTTTTCAGGTTCCTTGCTCGCCGATATGGAAACAGCTTCTTTTGCCGCTTCGCGCACGACAGCCTCTTTACTTGCATAAGCAAGACACTGCGGCGTCACACCCGATACGTATAAGTCTTCGGTTATATATTTACTCAAAGGCCCGCTACGCCCGACGGGCACCACGTTAATCGTGTGAATGCCCTTCCGGGGATAAACACCGCACCGTGCCGTACCTCCGCAATCAATCACGACGGCCAGAATTTCCGAGTCATTGACTCCTGTCGTAAAACCGTCGACAACTTCACACCCCGATAATTCACCTAGTTGCTTGGCAATAGGGTGAATTCCTCCTCCGGTCACGCTGAGAATAACATGTCGTTGTGCGGTAGGTATCAGTGTAATCGGCCCGCCCCAACCGCCGGCACCTTTGCAAACAACTACTGATTTATACATGTGTCACCTATACCTTTCGTCCCGCTTTACGATTCATGTATATATAAATTCGTTCCGTAATGATTCCGCGTAAAAAGATAACTACTATACCGATAAGAAAGTAGCGAACCGCTAAATCCCCCAAAGGATATCCCAGTGCCTGAATACCCGCAGCAATACCCATGTACACGAAAAGTTCGCCTCCGTTGGCATGAGGAAAGAGTCCCGTGACAGGGTGCACAAAGCTTACCTGTGCATCATAAAAAGCCGGCTTATACTTTTCCTCTACAAAACGTCCGAAAGTAAAACACATGGGGCTCGTTAAGAATATAACGGATAAAACGGGTGCCAACGTATAGCGTGTAAGCTTATATTTTGTCGCTTTTCGAGCAAATCCGTAAAACCGCTGTTCTCCTATGAGCTTAATCAATGAGTTGACGGCCGTCATCAAAACGACTACAAGAGGGATGATTCCCGTAACAAAGCCTGTAAAGATTTGCGCCCCTGCCTTGAACAAGTCGATAAATGAATTGGCGCACATGGCAATAAATTCCATTATCTCTTGACCTCCTCACCGGCAGTCTGCTCCGCCAATTTTTCTTCCAGGGCATCCAAAGCCGCAATATATCCGCTGTACTCGTCTCGTGCTTCTTCATTACCGGCCTTAAGTCGAGCGTTTACATCATAAATAGATTGGCCGTTCCACTTCCCGTACTCCTTAAAACTATTAAAAACCGTAATTCCTCGCATCAACTCTCCCCCTGTAATCGTTCCTTGCGAATCACAGGCCAGGAGCACTACATAACCGGGGCCTACCTTCCGCTTTTTAGTGCCTACACCGACGTTCCCTTTTTTATGAAGTCGTTTCAAAGCCTCATTAAATGATTTTATTTGAAACTTGGCCCCCAAAATCTGTCCTCCTATAAGTAGACAGACCATAATAAAAAACAAAATAATTTTCATGTTTTCCGTCCTCTGCTCGTATATTGTCGTAATTACGGTACATACTTCGTATAGAATATCATTATTTTTATATTGTTTCAATGAATTTTTATTATTGAAATTTTGTAAACATAATGTGCTTTCGTCAATATAAAATACAGGGCTTCACTCGTCAGCCTCGTACCTGACAAGCAAAGTCCCGTATTTGCAAAACCTTTCTTATTTACCGTAGCCGCTTTGACGATCTACTTCATGTTCTAATGCTTTTCCCGCTAAAAAAAGTTCTAAATTTCGAGCGGCAATTTGAATGATACGATTATGTGTATATTCCAAATGTAATCCGCCCGATACATGCGGTGTAATATAAATTCCCGGCGTATGCCAAAGGCGATGACCTTGCGGTAAAGGTTCAGGTTCGGTTACGTCTAATGCCGCCCCTGCCAACCCGCCTGTCGCTACGGCATCACATAAAGCGTCACTGTCTACGACATTGCCGCGACCGGCATTGATAAACCAAGAGTGTTTTTTCATCTTTCCCAATCGCTCTTTCGTAAACAGCCCTGCCGTTTCCGGCGTATCGGGCAACACACAGGCAACGACCTGTGCCTGTGGCAGGAGACTGTCCAAGTCATCAAGCGTGGCTACCGCATCCGCACCGTCAAGGCCCTTTGTAAGACGACGCCGCACTGCCGTAACACGGGCCCCCATTCCTTTCAAGATCCGTCCGAACGTGGCTCCTATATCGCCGTATCCCACAACCAAAACTTCCGCCCCGAAAACACTCTGAACCGGTCCTTCATCGTGCCAACGTTCGACCTTTTGATTGTCGTAGTAAGCAGGCAGTCGTTTCATCATCATTAAGAGCTGTGCCGCCATATGTTCCGCCACGGCCACTCCGTACGCCCCCGTCGCATTGGTTAAAAGAACGTCTTTACCGACGACATCGACATAGCTCCCTACTCCGGCACTGTTCAGCTGTAACCATTTAAGCTTTTCAGCCTGCTTTAACAGGTGCGGGTCCGCATTACCGATAATAACGTCGGCATCATTTATGACATCCCGTTCCACAGGAATAGACAACCCGGTACCTTCCATACTGTCCCCGACATATACAAAAGTATGTCCCGGTGCGATTTTTTCCAACAGTTTTTTATGTGCCTCCGTTACGGCACAAGTCACAACGATTTTCACGGAAGTCTCCTTTCTTATAGACATACATCACTATGTATAACTTCAAATCATAATTCTGTTTTCGCATTTATTTGATTTTTTCTAATTATAGTGCTCTTTTATATTTGAAACAAGGGCTGCCTTTTTTTAGCCGGATAGTGTAATAAAGACCGCCCTTCAACCTTTTACGGGCATACAAACAAAAAAAAGACGGTAACCGAAGTTACCGTCATAAAGGTCGTTACCGGAGTTTACGCTTTTGTTACGTTAGCTGCCTGAGGGCCACGAGCGCCGTCTACGATATCGAATTCAACTTCTTGACCTTCAGTCAAAGACTTGAAGCCGTCTTCCTGAATGGCAGAGAAGTGAACGAATACGTCGCCGCCGTCTTCTCTTTCAATGAAGCCATAACCTTTTTCTGCACTAAACCATTTTACTTTACCTTGCATGACACAATCCTCCTAAGATAAAAACTTCCAGCTATCTTGCTAGCTATGGCCTAAGTGTAACATAGTTATAATCCAGTGTCAACGAATATTTCCAATGTATGCATGTAATAAAAATTCGATAATCACCCTATTTATCGGCTTATTTTCGAACATAATCAATAAAGGAATATGCATATTTATTACTCAATGTTTTTTCAAAGTCATGCCTATCAGTCATAGCCCACTCATTTTTATTTTCTTGCGGGAAATAGGTATCGGCCGCGAATTCTTCATGAATTTCCGTAATGTACATTCGCTGTGCCAAAGGCAAAAAGGATTCGTAAACAGAGGCTCCTCCAATGACGAAATATTCCTTGTCCTCCACCAGAGAAGCACATACATCTTCTACAGAATGATATACATCGATACCCTCATGGGCCTTTTTGTAGTCTTTCTGTGACGTAATTACCATATGTCTGCGATTCGGCAAAAGGCCCGGCAAACTTTCAAACGTTTTGCGCCCCATGATTAAATCATGCCCTGTCGTCAAGGCCTTAAATCGCTTCAAGTCGGATGAAATATGGCACAGTAAATCTCCGTCCTTACCGATGCCGCCGTTTTTATCTCGCGCTACAATCAAAGAAATCATACAGCGACCTCCATGGGCAATTTCCCCTTGTGCGTATACCCTTCCAGGCGGATATTTTCAGGCCTAAATTCATAAAAATCTGTGATTCCTTCATCAATGACCAGCTGCGGTGCCGGTAACGCTTCCCGTCGTCTCGCCAACTGCGTTTTCAAAGCTTCTACATGATTTTCATAAATGTGTGCATTATTGATGACATGAGTAAACAAACCGGGCCGCAACCCGACAGAGCGTGCAATCAGGTGAACAAGAACGGCATACTGAGTCATATTAAACGGAATTCCCAAGCCCATATCTCCACTTCGTTGTACAAGCATGCAGTTCAGTCGGCCATCGGATACATCCCATAAGGTCTGATAAGCGCAAGGCTGCAGAGCCATATCAGGTAAGTCTTCAATATTCCACAAAGAGACGATCATGCGTCGATTTTGCGGATCCGTCCGCAATTGCTCCAAAAGCGTATCCAACTGTTTATATTTACGAATCTGGTACCCGTAGGCTTTACCGATCGTCCCGTCTTCACGCATCCATTCATCCCATACATGACAGTTCATCTTTTGCAGTTCTCGTACATCGTTACTCTGTAGCTGCCAAATCCACAATAACTCCTTTACCGCCGTCTTGAAGGCGACAAATTTCGTCGTTAAAATGGGAAACTCTTTTTCCAAGTCGAATTGCATCATCTGATGGGGCAATTTATAGGTCCGAATACCCGTTCTGTTCTGATCGAAGTATCCGTGTTCCAGAATATTTTCTACAATATTCAAGTATTTTTCATCTGCCAAACTCATAAGATCAGTCATCCTTTCCGTCACTTACTATAATATCAAGAAACGCAGGCCCGTATTTATGTAATTTAAAGTCGCCTATCCCCTTTATACTGTGCAATTCTTCAAGTGTTGACGGCCTTTGTTCCGCCAACTCCCAAAGCGTTACGTCGGAGAAAATAACAAAGGGCGGAATATGTTCTTTCCGTGCCGTCTCATATCGAAGTTGTTGTAACTTCGTAAATAAGGGACGCAATCGTTCCTCATCGTAAATCTTACGAATGCTCCGCTTATGTACGGCCCTTGTCGGCACCGAGTCCTCCGTCTTAAGCACACGCATTACGGGAGCACTCTTACCCGGCCCCAGTAAAGCTCTGCCGGCCGCCGCCAGAGACAAGACGGGATACTTGCCTGTTGCCACTGATAAATAGTCGCGACTTACGGCATAGCGAATCAACGCCGCCATATCTGCCGCCGAATAATCACCGAGCATACCGAAAGACGCATTTCGTTCAAAGCCGTATTGCCTGATTTTTTCCGTTGCCGTTCCGCGCAAGACGGCCGACACGACAGTCTGACCGAAACGCCCTTTCAATTCATCTACACACATACAAATGAGTTTTACTTCCCGAGTTATGTCTTCATCCGTTGTTTCGGCATCACAGTTTCCGCAGTTTCCGCACTCTTCATACTTCACTGTTTCACCGAAATATTCCAAAATCGCACGCCGTAAGCACGAAGAGGTTTCACAATAATCGACCATTCGATTCATTAAAGCCGTGTCATTCTTTTTCTGTTCTTCATCAGTTGATGATACATCGATTAAAAACTTCTGAACCATAATATCGCCGCGCGTAAAAAGAAGGATACATTCCCCCGGAGCCCCGTCTCGTCCGGCACGCCCGGCCTCTTGGTAATAACTTTCCATATTTTTCGGCATTTGCCAATGAATGACAAAGCGAACATTGCTTTTGTCAATTCCCATACCGAAAGCATTGGTCGCCACTATCAGTTCAATACGGTCATAGGTAAAATCTTCCTGTACACGTCTTCGCTCTTCATCCGTCAGACCGGCATGATAACGGCCGACCTTAAAGCCGGTCTTACGCAGCATATCGTATACCTTGTCCGTCTCCTTGCGCGTGGCGGCGTAAATGATACCGCTTTCCTTCTTATGTTCATCCAAATAAGAAATGAGAAAGTCCGTCTTTCGTGCCGTCTTGATAACACGAAAATATAAATTGGGCCGATCAAAACCGCCTACCAAAACCAGAGGATTTTTCAATCCCAGAAGATTCAACATATCTTGTTTAACGTATTCCGTTGCCGTAGCCGTAAAAGCACCTACAACAGGACGTTGCGGCAAGGACTCGATCCAGTCTTTGATCAACCGATAGCCGGGGCGAAAATCATGGCCCCACTGGGATACACAATGGGCTTCGTCGACAATGACGGCCGACACGGTTACGCTTTTCATGACGGCTGTGAAATACTCGTTTTGTAATCGTTCGGGCGATATATACAAAAGTTTTACTTTTCCCTGTCGCAAAAGAAAAAAGCGTTTATTCGCTTCTTCTACCGTACACCGACTGTCAATACTCGTCGCCCCGATTTCTTGTGCTTGCAGAGCATCCACCTGGTCTTTTATCAAAGACAACAGCGGCGAGATAACTACCGTTACCCCCTTACTCATTAAGGCCGGTATTTGAAAGCACAGAGATTTCCCCGCCCCCGTCGGCATAATGGCCAATACGTCCCGATGCATCGCGAGTGCTTCTATGACCTCTTCCTGCCCGGGTCGAAAGGATGTATATCCGAAATACTGTTGTAATATATCCGTCGCTTTCATGCCCTCACCCATGCCGTTTCCATTTAAACGGCAAAAAAAGACTGTAATAAAATGTGTATATACATTTTATTACAGTCCCTTGCTTAAGGCAATGCTACATAGTGCCTTTACTTATCCAACTCTTCGTGCAATAATTCTCCCAAGCGTTTTACCCCTTCAACAATACGATCTTCCGTCATATTCGAATAGTTGAGACGGAAATGGTTAACTTCTCCGTCGTTGGGATAGAAAATGACTCCCGGGACATAGGCTACATTTTTTGCAATAGCCTTCCGCATCAAAGCCTTGGCATCAATCCCTTCAGGCAAGGTAACCCACGTAAAGAGGCCTCCCTGAGGTCGATTAAACTTAACTTCTTTGGGAAAATATTTTTCCATGGAGTCGCACATTAAATCACGACGTTTGGCATACAAATCCGTAATCTGCTTAATATGCGCTTCCATATCATACATCTTGCAGAAGTAAGCGGCCTGTCGCTGACCGAATGTAGACGTGCCGATGTCGACGGATTGCTTAAACTTAACAAACTTATCGACAACGTCGTCAGGAGCTACAATCCAGCCTAAGCGAAAACCGGGCATAAACGTTTTGGAGAAAGACCCCATAAAGACAACCTTACCCTGAGTATCCATAGATTTCAAAGACGGTAATTTATCGATACCGTAACGAATTTCACCGTACGGATTATCTTCAAGAACGACGACATCGTATTTATTAATGACATCCATAAAGGCCTTACGGCGTTCAACAGGCCATGTAATGCCCGTCGGATTCTGGAATTCGGGAATGACGTAAATCATGCGAATGGAATCGTCTGAAGCCAAGACTTTTTCCAACTCTTCAACAACAATGCCGTTTTCATCTGTCGGAACGGTGGTATATCGCGGACCGGACGGATCGAAAGCCATGATGGCACCCATGTAAGTCGGGCTTTCCATGAGAACTGTATCCCCTTTATCAAGCAAAATCTGGGCTAAAATAAAGAGTGCTTGTTGAGATCCTGTCGTAATAACAATATTATCGGGAGTGCAGTCAACGAAGAACTTATCTTTCATACGAGCCGCCAGTTGTTCGCGTAACAAATCATAGCCCTGTGTAGGCCCGTACTGAACGGCTTGACGTCCCTGTTCCGTATAAATGGCTTCGTCTACCTTTTTCATTTCTTCAATCGGAAAAAGCTCCGGTGCAGGCAAGCCGCCGGCAAAGGAAATAACTTCCGGCTTTTGAGTCAATGCCAAAATTTCAGCAATATCATCAGCCTGTAATGTTTGTGCAAATGTAGAAAAACGTGCCATAATGCAATCCCCCCTAAATATAAATATCTTTAACGATTACGTAAAAGTATACCACCATAAAAATCTATGAGCAATGCGAAAGTTAAAAAAAGACCTCCTGAAGAGGCCTTTCTTAATTTATTTTAGAGTAACTGTTTTGCTTCTTCTACTTTTATTTCTAACACTTTTCGCAAGAAGGAGAACTGCTTTTTCATCATCTCATAGTCCTCACCTTCGTCTATGAGCTTAGCCGTACCGGTAATGCGAAATCCCGTACCCTGATATCCGTTAAACCCTTCCACTTCTCTGGCACCGACGGTAAGGATGATCCTATTGTTTACATCCAAGTCCGTTTCCGTACTGTTCATACCGGCAGCCGGAATAAGCAATCGATCATCATCTTTTTCAACGATGTACGTATTCCATGTATTGTTTACATGCGGACCCTCAGGCGTCCATGTCGTAAGTGATACAACCCCTTCATAACTCAAGACATCGTGTAATTTTTCCGGTAACATATTTTTCTTCCTTTCCCTCATAGCCGTTCGTAACACGGCACTCCTTCAACAATCACTAATAGGAGGATTATACACTAAGGAAACGGCTTAGGCAACATACGGCGGCCTACAATAGAACTTCATCTCCCCCTAAGGGTTCTCGTATATTCTTCATCGGGTCGCTATGTTGAATATTAATACACAATATCTTTTCGGTGATACCGTAGTTTGCAACTTGGCTCCCGATAAATAATACTAACATGTGCTTTCTTTTCATGTCTTTTCATGATAGGATATAGATAAGAAAATGAGGGCGTTGCCCTCATCCTTCTTACTTCTTGCCGTTAAGCCTGTCCCAGATGCTTATTAACCCGACCAGAGTAATTATTATCTGAGATATAAGGCTTACGGCTTTTTCTATATCCGTTATCATGTGTTCACCTCTTTGTTGTAATTTCTACAAGAAATTAGGCCTTCCGGAATATTCCGGAAGGCCTTTTGCTTATTTCTTCGACAATTCGGTAAATCCGTCTTGAATTATCTGTATGATATTATCTATTACAGAATGAATACCTCGCAGATAAATTCGATTTCTAATCTTCGCCCACACCGATTGAGTCATTTTGATTTCTGCTCGGTTCGGCTTCTTGTCTTGCAGCCTTTTCTTTGGCTTCTCGCTGCTCTTTCGACTCGCCGTTCAATTTTCCGACTTCCGCTTTAATGGTCTCCACCATCGCCGCACCGCCGTCGAGCTTTTCCGGTGCTGCATACAATTCTGCCATTGTCATGGTCCTCATTCTCCTTTTCGAACACATTTAATATATGTGATGCAGTCTCCTCCGCTTTTCACCAATAAAAATGCCCTACGCACCACTGCGCAAGGCATGAAAAAAGCACCCACATTCGTGAGTGCTTAACACCATATAACTCTATATTTATCAGGAAACTCCATATTCCGAACAAAATCCCGAACAGCTGCAAAAGCATGATCTAAATACCAAAAGTGTTTGCAGTCGTCCTCTTTTTCTATCCCAATTTCACCGGTCTTAGTATCTATGGCAATAACTCCATAACCATATTCATCTCCCCCGTTAGGATAATAATGATATAAAACTATTCCATTTTTATCGTTTTGTTTCTCCAGGACAACCATTTTCTAACCACCTTTCTACAGCCGTTATATAATCGATATTATGTGCGATATTATAATCACGATATCCCCATCGATTCATCAATTCGTACTCTAATCGCTCATGCTTTAACAATAATATATCAGACTTCCATCTCTTAAACGTTGCAATGAATTACCCATATCAAAGTCCGCCAAAGTCCGCATCAAAATTACCATATCCTTTATCTAAATTATACTTATGATCCAAAATATGTTCAAGAACTTTTTGGACGCTTTTAAGACTCATGCCACTATTTTGAGATATTTTGCGTATTAATATATCCCGATCGGAGTTTCTCAATGTTGCATAAATCATCTTAGCATGGGCTTCTCTTTCTTTGAATTTTTCCGCTCGTCTTTGAGCTCTTCGCTTTCCTCTTTCACTAATAGCTCCAGATTCCTTAGTAATGGGCTTTCTAACCTCAAAATGCTCTTTAGATACCCCCCTAGCACTGGCATACCACTCTTTCTTGCCACCCATTACATCTTTTCTGCCATGAACACCAAGTAATCTCTCTTGTTCACGCTTCGGAAGCGTGTTGATATAAGCCTTTCCACCTTTATCAACATTATCCTTTTACCTGCTCATATCAATCATGTCGTCAACAATCGGCTTGATTCGACATAAGCAATGAGGATGTGCAGGGAGCTTCGGGAACTTATCTTTCGGGAATATGCCCTTGCCGAGTCCGTACAGGTCGGCATGTGCATATACGTCGCAAATATCGCACTTCGGATGTCTATCGGCATTTATGTAGTTGTCTACAATGAATATATAAAAATCCGGTATAACGACAAAAGCGAACCACCCATCCTTATCAATCCGATAAGAATAAGTAGTTCGCTTTTGTATTCTCTGGTGGGCGATGACAGGATCGAACTGCCGACATCTTGCTTGTAAGGCAAGCGCTCTCCCAGCTGAGCTAATCGCCCGAGTGTGGTGACCCCTACGGGATTCGAACCCATGTTATCGCCGTGAAAGGGCGGTGTCTTAACCGCTTGACCAAGGGGCCATGGCTCCTCAAGTAGGACTCGAACCTACGACAAATCGGTTAACAGCCGATTGCTCTACCGACTGAGCTATTGAGGAACAACGTGTTCCATACGGAACAATAAGAATTATAACAAAGAACCGTACAAAAAGCAACACCAAAATTGAATGCTTACGGGCAAAACACAAAAGAAGGCCGAATCCCTCGAAAGAGGACTCGGCCTTCCTGATTTCACATCGCCTGTAAGCAGACAATTTATAGGCTATATATGTCGGCTTACATCATACCGGGCATGCCGCCGGGCATACCTCCGGGCATTGCGGGAGCCGCACTTGCCGGTTCGGGTTTATCCGCAACAAGCGTTTCCGTCGTAAGTACGAGAGACGCAATAGAAGCGGCGTTCTGTAAAGCCGTACGCGTTACTTTAGCAGGGTCGACAATGCCGGCCTTAACCATATCCACATATTCTTCCTTGAGTGCATTAAAGCCCACACCGTCGGGAGAATCCATAACCTTGGCAACAATGACCGAGCCTTCCAACCCGGCGTTATGCGCAATCTGGCGAACCGGTTCTTCAACAGCTCGCTTAACGAGATTAATACCCGTCTGTACGTCCCCTTCTTCTTTGAATTCATCCAACACAGGAAGAATATCGATAAAGGTCGTACCGCCGCCGGCAACAATACCTTCTTCAACGGCTGCACGAGTTGCGTTCAAAGCATCTTCCAAACGAAGCTTCTTATCTTTCAATTCAACTTCCGTAGCAGCACCTACTTCGATAACGGCTACACCGCCGGACATCTTAGCCAAACGTTCCTGTAATTTTTCTTTGTCAAAGTCGGACGTCGTTTCGGCAATCTGTGCCTTAATCTGTGCTACGCGATCCTTAATAGCCGCAGCATCGCCATGACCTTCGACAATAGTCGTTTCGTCCTTCGTTACACGTACCTGACGTGCCGTACCGAGGTCTTCAATGCCGATGCTGTCCAACTTACGGCCTACTTCTTCCGTAATAACCGTAGCACCTGTCAAGGTCGCAATATCCTGCAACATAGCCTTGCGACGATCCCCGAATCCGGGAGCCTTTACAGCGACGGCTTTAAATGTACCGCGCAACTTGTTGACTACGAGAGTTGCCAAAGCTTCGCCTTCTACATCTTCGGCAATAATCAGAAGTTCCTTACCTGCCTGTACCACTTTTTCCAAGGTCGGCAACATTTCCTGAATGGATGCGATTTTACGATCCGTTACCATAATATACGGTTCGGACATAACGGCTTCCATCTTATCCGGATCCGTTACCATGTACGGAGAAATATACCCGCGATCGAACTGCATACCTTCTACAACGGACAACTGCGTACCCATAGTTTTCGATTCTTCAACCGTAATAACGCCGTCTTTACCGACCTTTTCCATAGCATCGGCAATCAAGCCGCCTACTTCTTCATCTCCCGCGGAAATGGAAGCGACCTGTGCAATGGCTTCTTTATCGTTGACTTCAATAGCGCGCTTTTGAATTTCTTCTACCAAGCGTTTGACAGCCTTTTCTACACCGCGTTTCAAAATCATAGGATTAGCACCGGCTGCAACATTACGCATGCCTTCCTGAATCATAGCCTGTGCCAATAAGGTAGCTGTCGTCGTACCGTCGCCTGCCACGTCATTTGTCTTCGTAGCCACTTCTTTTACGAGCTGTGCACCCATGTTTTCAAAGGGATCTTCCAATTCAATATCACGAGCAATCGTAACACCGTCATTCGTAATGGTAGGTGCGCCGAATTTCTTATCCAATACTACGTTACGACCCTTAGGTCCCAACGTTACTTTTACTGCATTTGCCAATGCATCTACACCGTTGCCCAGCGCACGGCGTGCTTCTTCGTTAAACAAAATCTGTTTTGCCATTATGAGTCACTCCTTATAAGAAATGCTATATTATATAGTCGCCAAAATATCACGTTCACTGACAATTAAATAATCAACGCCGTCATATTTAACTTCCGTACCTGCATATTTCGAGAAAATAATTTTATCGCCTACGCTTACTTCCAAGGGAGTACGCGTACCGTTATCCTGTAATTTACCTGTGCCTACGGCAACAACTTCCCCCTGGCTCGGTTTTTCTTTAGCCGTATCGGGCAGGAAAATACCGCTCGCCGTCTTTTCTTCCTGTTCTAATACACGAATTACTACACGATCTCCTAACGGTTTAATCATTGTATGTTCCTCCTCATATCATTCATTTCTGTCTTCATTATTAGCACTCAAGTTTCACGAGTGCTAACCACAAGACTTATATTACCCGTTAAAGGTGAAAAAGTCAAGATTTATTTTTATTCGTTTCTGCACGAATTAAATCGGTCGCCGCCTTTTTCATAGAGACACCGTGCTTCATACAATACTGCTGAAGGCGTCGTTGTGCCTCTCCTTCCGTAATACCGTATCTTTTTACCAAAATTTCTTTGGCCCTAGCCGACAGTTTCAGCAGCTGTTTCTCTTCTCTCAGCCTAAAAGACTCCTCATCCTTTTGACGTTGGCTCCTGAACTGAGATACGGCCACTTCTATAGCCGGATACAGATTGGCGGGGTTGACAGGTTTTACCAAATAGGCGAATACGCCCGATTTAGCCGCCTCATCTACAATATCCGGCTGACTATAGGCGGTCAGTAAGATGACGGGAGCCAACTTTTCACCATGAATCAATTTTGCAGTATGAATTCCGTCAAGACGCGGCATCTTTACATCCAAAAAAACCAAATCGGGTCGTTCTCTGCGCACTGCTTCCAAAGCTTGCACTCCGTCAGCCGCTTCCGCAACGACAACATGGCCTCTTTCTTCCAGCATTTCTTTCAAATCCATACAAATAAGAGCTTCATCATCGGCAATGACTATGCGATAAGACATTTTCATCACTCCTCTATATAAGGGAATGCTACGGTCGCCGTCGTCCCGCACGGTTGATTGGCGCTGATAGAAAAACTGCCGTGTAAATCTTTTTCCGCCACCGTCTTCACAATTTCCAGACCCAAGCGCTTTTTACCGGCTATTCCGGGTTCCATACCCTTCCCCGTATCCGTAACGACAAGTATACACTGCCCGTTTCGCCTCTTGACGGAAAGATAAATGTCACCGCAACCGTCGTCTGAAAATCCGTGTAACACGGAATTGGTAAGCAATTCATTTAAAATCAAAGCCGCCGACACGCCTACGCCTGATGACACAAAAATTGATTCACCGTTAAAGTGTGTCCTTATTCGTTCTCGGATTTCCGTGAGACTGGAAACGGTCAATCCCAATAAGCTCTCCCCTAACTTAGCCAAATCTATTCGTTCTTCTTCCCCGTATGCCAACGTATCGTGAACCAACGCGATACCGAGGATACGATTTAAAGCTTCCTGCAATGCGTTCCGTGCTTCTTCATGCTCGACACGCCGCATTTGCATGCGTAAAATACCGGCAACGGTTTGCAAATTATTTTTCACACGATGATGAATTTCTTTAATAACCGAATGCTTTACTTGCAGTTCTTCTTCTTTTCTTCTTATTTCCGTCCGTTCCGTTAAGACGAGAACCAGCTGAAAGAGTTTTCCGCCTCGCACAAGAGGAATAGCTCTTAAAGTCAACGACGATTCGGGGCTGTTAATCTCTTCCGTCGTTCCCTGCCGCGTCACTAAGGCATGGCGTGCGGCACTTAGATCAGCAAAATCCGTAAAAACGCTTTCTCCCTTAAGCGGCGACGTACGCCCCCGTAATCTCATGATTTTTTCCGCCGTGTCATCGGCATAAATAATCCGTCCGCCTTTATCCACAATAATGACTCCGTCCTGAACGGATAGGCGACCGTATAATCCCGCTTCATCGGCCGAAGCGGGCACTTGTAAGATACTGAAAGCCGTTTCCGTCAACAGCTGTTTATCGGCCGCTACCTCCCCCGTAAAAGACAGTACGGCAATGACCTTGCCGCCGTTATCGACAAAAGGATAGACCGTCATGGATTCTGTACGACCGTAATCCACTTCCTTGTGTGCTGTCAAACTTCGCCTTTGCGTAAACACATCGGCAATAACCGGCTCATCCCCGCAAGCTATGATAGCACCGACCGATGTATCCGCCTTACCTTCCGCTGCAAATAAGGGTTTACGCACAGCTGCCGACACGAGAAACCCCTCTTTGGATGACGGTACGAAAAGAGCCAACCTTCGTTGCGCCAAATCGGCGGCAAACTGAAGGAAAGGCTCACTTTTTTCCAAAATATGAATTTGTACGTCCGATAAGTGACTGTCACTATGACAGATATCCGCTATAGTAGGCATACGTTTCTATGTCTCCGTTCCCGTTAGAGACAATGCCGGTTTCGCATTCAAAGTCATATCTGCAAAACGGCCGTCTTGAGCCATGTAATACGCACGACAGCCGATCATAGCCCCGTTATCCGTGCATAAAATCGGCTCAGGCTTATAAAAAGTATATCCTTTTTCCTTACACGCCGTTTCCATAGCCTGCGTCAGGCCGCGGTTAGCCGCTACGCCGCCGGCCAGAACAACGGTACGAAGCCCCGATAATTCCGCCGCATTGACAGTCTTTTCAACGAGCGTTTCTACCACCGTCTTTTGAAACGACGCCGCAACATCCTCGGGACTATACGTTTCACCGCGCTGCTCCTGCGTGTGCAAATAATTGAGTACTGCCGACTTCAAGCCGCTGAAGCTGAATTCAAAGTTGTTTCTCTCATGCAAGGCCTTAGGAAAAACAACGGCATCGGCATTTCCGAGGGCTGCCAGTTTATCAATTTGCGGACCCCCCGGATAGGGATACCCCATGACGCGGGCAATCTTATCAAACGCCTCTCCCGCTGCATCATCCCGCGTCTGTCCCATGAGCTCAAATCGGTTATACCCAAGCACCTTTACAAGCTGAGTATGACCGCCCGACACGACAAGGGCCAAAAAGGGCGGTTCCAATTCTGTATGACTGAGAAAGTTGGCAAATATATGCCCTTCCATATGATTGACCCCTACCAAGGGTTTATCGGCGGCAAAGCTCAAGGCCTTCGCCGTAGCCACTCCGACCAGAAGGGCCCCTACCAGACCGGGGCCGTAGGTTACCCCGATATGGTCGACATCGTTCAATGTGATTTCAGCCTCTTCCAACGCTTCTTTTACAACAGGCATAACATATTCAATGTGCTGTCGTGAAGCGATTTCCGGCACGACGCCGCCGAACTTGCGATGAATCGGTACTTGCGTAGATATAATATTGGATAAAATCCGACGACCGTCTTCAATGACGGCCACGGATGTTTCATCACAACTCGTTTCCAAAGCTAATGTATACATTATCTCTATCCTTCATCAGCGTACCCAAGGGTAGGCTTCTTTTTTACAATCCATAACATAGGCATCTTCTACGGGGTCGGAATAATAATGCTTCCGCACACTTAATACCTCGTAACCCAATTTTCGATATAAGTGAATAGCTCCCTGATTGGAAATGCGCACTTCCAAAAATATTTCAGTACAACCCGCTTCCCATGCGGCTTCCATCAAAACACGCACCAACAATTCGCCGTACCCTTGGTGACGAAATTCCTTGCGCAAGGCAATATTGGTAATCTGCCCTTCATCAAGAACCTGCCACAATCCGGCATACCCGACGATCGTACCGTCTTCTTGCTCCAGTACATAGTAAAGAGCCCGTTCGGACTCCAATTCCCGTTGCACAGCCGGCAAAGACCAGGGAATAGAAAAAGAATCCTGTTCTACCTCATAAATTCCCTTGTCGTCGGTCCGTACGGCTTTACGAACAATTACGGACATATTGAATCACCGTGCCGTTTCTCCCAGAGAACTTCCGCCTCACTACGCCGCTTATAAGCCGGTGTCAAGGTCATACAATCATCCGTATCTCCCTTGTCAAAACGTTCCTGTGCCGCTACTGCCAAAGCTCCGGCTCTGGGAATAATTTGGTGCGGTCGAGCAAGCAAACACTTGTCTCCGCCGGATGCAATCAAATCGGCAAACTTAGAGGCTCCGTCACCGCAAAACACAACCTTTTGATTTCCTTCAGATACGCGGTTAATAATATCCGCTGCCGCCATAACCGTAACGGCTTCATCTTCATATAGCTTGCCCTGCCGCCACGAATACACGGATACATATACATTCCCCTTCTGTGCGTCAATAAGCGGACATACGGCATAAGCCGAATCAACAAAATTCCACGCCAGGCTACGCGGCGTTTCAACCCCCACAAGGGGTACCTTCCAAGCAAAAGCCAGTCCCTTGGCCGTAGCCAGACCGATGCGTAAACCCGTAAAAGACCCGGGCCCGACGGATACGGCTACTCCGTCAACATCCTTCTTACTGACAGCCGCCTTGGTAAGCATATCCTCAATATGCGGCATAAGCTGTTCCGAATGAGTTAATCGTGCCTGAACGGTTACTTCCGCCTTTAATACGCCTTCGTGCAAAAGTGCGACACTTGAAACGAGACAAGATGTCTCAATGGCCAAGAGCATATCCTTCTACCTCTTTCAATAAATCTTTCCAACGGGATTCATCTGCTTCTACTGTAATCTCCCGCTGAGTATCACCTGTTTTTTTGATGGTAATCACTGCCGCATCATCAGGAAGTCGATGAGGAAACTTTTCCGACCATTCTACAAAAGAAATCCCCGTCTCCCAATATTCTTCCGGAGCGATAGAATCCAGCTCATATTCTTCTTCAAGACGATAGAAATCGAAATGATGCAAAGGCGGCATATGGTCATATACATTCATAAGAGAAAAGGTGGGGCTGACAACGGGTGAAGTAATCCCCATTTGTTTAGCCGCTCCTTGGACCAAATGCGTCTTGCCGGCCCCCAAATCCCCCTTAAGAGCGATGACATCCCCTTGTTTTAAAACCTTGCCCACACATTCGCCGAAGGCTATGGTTTCGGCTTCACTACGGGTATATAGAGTAATCACCTTATTCGCCTCCGCTGAAATGATTCCATCCCGACGGTGCCAATACTTTCGTATGGTGTCCGTCTTCCAAATATACGTTACCGCTCCCTGCTTGAACCCTTCCGATTACCGTAAGAGAGGAAAACGCCTCTTTCAGTAAATAAAAATCGTCGGGTGCCATAGTCAGCACGAGCTCATAATCTTCGCCGCCCGTAAGAGCGTAGGCATACGGGTCCTTTCCCGACACTTCGCACCATCGACGGAGCTCATCAGACAGGGGGATTTGCGACTTGTCCAGTATCAGATCTACATGACTGGCCGCTGCAATTTCATTACTTTCACTGGCTAAGCCGTCGCTAATATCATTTAAGCTGTGACACCCGTATTTTACGGCTAATCGCCCCAGTTCTACTTGCGGCACAGGCATAGCATGCGCCTTTTTCAGTGCCGCATAGCCTGCCTCTCCTGCCAAGAGGACATCCAACCCGGCCCCCGAATTCCCCAACGTGTGGGAAACAGCCACAATATCACCCGGTACGGCGCCGCTTCGTAAGACGGCCTTACCCGCTTCAATTTCACCGAAAGCCGCCACCGTAAGCACGGCCCCTTCAGATGAGACGACCGTATCTCCACCGAGAATATTAACACCGTAGTGACAGCAAATATCCTTCATCCCCCTATACAATTCATCCGTTTGTGTCGCATCCATCTGCGGTGTCAGAGCCACGGACAGAACCAGGTGTGTCGGTTCGGCTCCCATTGCCGCAATATCGCTCAAATTGGATGCCACGGCCTTATATCCCGCTTCGTACCAGGTAGCCGTCTTACCGATAATAAAATGTCGACCTTCAATCATCGTGTCTATAACGGCCACTTGCTCCTTGCCTTCCGTTGTCTTATATACGGCCCCGTCGTCACCTATGCCGACGACAACTGATGCGGGATTTACAATCGTATCGTTTTTAATTCTGTCTATAAACCCGAACTCTCCTATGTCCGACAACTTCATACCTTCCACCGTCCTTATATCTTATGCGGTCTATTTACTCATCATTTTATTGTAAAATAAGACGCCTTGCTTGTACAGACATAGATGCCTTACCTGTTTCCCGGACGAATATAGTCATAAGCTATCTGTTCTCCGCCTCTTACAGTTATGATTCCGCACCGTTTAAACCCGAACGACTCTATGACCTTTTGCATAGGAAGATTATTCTTATGCGTAACAATCCGCAAATAAGGCTGCCGGTCTGAACAATAGGTGAGACAGGCCCGACCGGCTCCCTTTACAGTCCCGTCCGAAGCTAAGCGATGAACCGTTCCGTACGTTTCATTCTTACGCCACTGTCCGTCACAAATCTTCGTATACGTAGGTTCTTCTCCTACAATAAATGCAAAAGCACCGTGAACCTTTCCTTTTTCTTCCAATACATAAGCTTGTCCATCGGTAATATTTTTCACCAAAAGTTCTCGGCCGGGGTAAGAAGGCTCCCATTGGTCAGGATTTCCCGTAGTAATCATAAACTTCCTGGCCCTTGCATATATCTGTTCCATAGATGCCAAGTCTACGATAACTGCACGTCTGATTTTCACTATTATCGCCCGCTTTCATCCACATGAGTGTACCACAAAGCATCGTCTCGAACAAACATCACGGCCATAACAAAAAGTCGCATCCTTAAATGATGCGACTTCCGTTATTTTCTATATTATCTCTACAACAGAAATTTTTGATTTCGTCTATTTTAAAAGACGGGCGGCACAATTATAAACCAATTCATATACACTCATTTGCATGGCAGCAACATTAGCCAACTCCAGGGCTTCCGCCTGTTTTTTTGTACCCGTTGTATACGGATAAATGCCGAACATAAAAGGAAAAAAAGCATAAGCAAAAGCTTCCGCTTCGGCAATCCCCATGTAGGGGACATATCATGCCAAACAGCTGCACACAGCCTTTCTGGCCGCCATACAGACACTCTTAAACTCGGCCAAGCAACGAACGTCACTATGCTCTTCCATATCGAATTGATTCATGGCTAAAAGTTTTAATAAAATCGGTCGTGTTGAAAGAGATTCAGCCAGCATTCCGGCAAAACCGGCCGTCGTCTTTTCGGCCGATGTCGGCTTTACCGCTTCCAGATAACGAATCCACGCTTCGTATTCGCGCTGTAATAAAGCCAGAAAAATGTCTTCTCTCGTACTGAAATAATTATATATGGAAGGCCTCGTAAAAGATGTATACTTGGAAATTTCCTTGATGGTTACCTCTTTAAAGCTCATTACCTCATATAGCTTCTCACATGCGTTAATAATTTCTTCCCTACGCGCCCGTGTTAACTCCGGAGATCCCTTCGGCATTTTGACTCCTTTTCGACAAGCCGCTTTCATCACTTGTCTTTCCGTTTTTTCCGCATCTCGGCCTAATATAACTAAATTAGATTTTAATATTTCTATTTAGTAATAGTATAGTATGGTGGTCCTCATAAATCAAACGTTTAAGTTACTCCATAACCAACAGTCATTAAATAAAAAACAGATAGAAGCCATAGTCATACATGGATTCTATCTGTTCCGGTCGACTGCATTAATATTTTCTTTGTAAAAATCGTTGCGTTATCAAGGCCGTTCCCATCGCCAGAGCCATAGGATAAAACAGTTCAGTTGAAAATCGAGATATTTCCAACATAAATACACAAGCTGTCAAAGGCATTTTCTGTGCCAATCCTAAAAATACGACAGCTCCTACAAAGGCTGCAAAAGACAAGGATACGGGGCTGACGCAAATACTCCACAAAGCAGCCAAGACAAGGGCCGACGTACTTCCCAGCATCATAGACGGCGTAATGCGACCACCGTAGGCGCCTGCCGTAAGGGCTGCCAACACGGCAAGCCATTTAGTCGCAAACAAGCCTGCTGCATAGGTCCAATTAATAGAATCTGTAAAGGTCAATTCATTGCCTGCCTTGCCGTTACCTAAAATTTCAGGAAAATACACGGCCATGAGGCCAATAAAGGCAAAGGCGATTATAGCAACAACCGCCATTTTCGGACTTTTTCTGTCAAACTTCGGTAAAGCGGTTACGGTCCGATTAAAAAACTGAACAGTTACAGCTGTAAAGATTCCCAAGATAACGGCAAAAGTTTGGTAACTTCCCGTTACCTCCGGCATAGGTAAAGCATATTGAACCGCATCTCCTACGACAAAGCGTACAATACCTGCCGCCAATCCGCACGATAACAAAGCCGTACCGACAGCCTTTACATTGCAAGTCATAACGAGAGTTTCCAAAATGAATACGGCAGCCGACAAAGGGGCATTATATACGGCGGCCAAACCGGCTCCGGCGGCACAGGCAATAATCAAGGACCGATTCTCCCACGTTAGATTGCAGTGCTTTACAACCGCACTCATAATACCCGCACTGGCTTCCCGCGGGGCTACTTCTCGTCCCAGCGGTGAGCCGGCACCGACGGTAATAATTTGTAAGGTCGCATGAACCAGAGTCGTCACTAACGGCATGGGCTTCTTCTCATCTTGAACCGCCGTTTTAATATCCACCAGCGGTGAGCCGTATCGATGAATAAGTACCCACCCTATGCCGACAACCAGCCCGCATCCGAAGAGAGCCGCCAGTCTGTGTTCGGGAGATACTCGTGCCACAACCTGTCCGAAATCCAACCCGTCAGCCGCAGAGTAGGCATATACAAGATGTTGTACAAAATGCATTAAATGAATATAAAAAGACCCGATGACTCCCGCTACAAGACCGGTAATCAGAACCAAAAACATTACTTTTCTGTCTTCCATGATCTCACCTTACGTGTTCGTACAATAAAAACCTTTTATTCCCTCGTCGTCCTTGCCGCTTCGAGGCCTATACTCCTCGCAACCCTCGCGAGGGTGTGGACTCAATACGCGGTAGGTTGCGGTCGTCCTTGCCGCTTCGTGGCCCGCACTCCTCGCAACCCTCGCGGGGGTATGGACTCAATACGCGGTAGGTTGCGGTCGTCCTTGCCGCTTCGCGGCCTGCACTCCTCGCAACCCTCGCGGGGGTAACTCTAAAGCCCGCAGCCTTCCTACGGAAGCCTGCGGGCTAAGAGTTACTCCCATTCAATAATTACCATAGCATATTTGTTTCTTTTGTATATCATCAGTATCTACTAAGTTTCTAAAATCCGGCATTTTTATGCCTATTTTTTATAGTTTTTGAGTTTTTTAGTATCAAAACAGTATCAACATTGATACTACAATAATAGTAATCTCCTATTAGCAAACATCACTCATCCAACATCAATTTGCCCTTTTTCGCTTTATCTTTTAGACGCTTCATCTGTTCTTTTTCTATCTGTTGAATGCTTTTCTCCGGAACAGGTAAATCTTCCGGCATAGTTCCACCAATCTTTTCTATAGCACTTCTAACTTCTTTTCCTACCGAATAGTGAACCTTTGTTGCCGCTTCTGCACCTTCAACTTTGTCTTTTCTTAGCTTTTCTTCTGTTTGAGATATTCTAAATAGGTTAGCAATCAGTTCAGTGCTTCCCATATAATCTAAAATCTTTTGTCTTGCAGTTAAGCCTTTTCTGTCATGTATATCTTCTACATCTAATCCACCATACAATCCCATATATCCTGCATTTTGGAATATAGCAAATTCTTCATTTGTTATAACGCCTGCATCGTGTGCTGTTTCTACCAGAAGTTGATTCCATTGTTTAATATCTCCACGAACAACGAGCCTTCTTCTATCTTCATCAAGTTGATTAAAATGGTCTGCAATTTCCTGTCTATATGTTTGTATAGCAAAATAGGTTTGTCCAAGTGCAATTACCTCTTTTCTCGGGTCGCCGTTTTGCACAATCAAATAGCAAGCATATCTCGTAAGTTCATAATCTTTTATAGACTTCCTTGTAGCTCCAGCCTCCACGATTTTGCTGACCTCAGCAAAATCGTATGTGACCTTATGTCCGCTGTTCTCACAGGCAATCATCGCTCTATCAATGACCTTTTCAAAATTTCTCCACTGAGAATAATCAAGTACATCAGCAAGTTCTCTTGCACTCCAATATTCGCTTCCATCTTGTCTAACATACTTAATATCTTCAAATCGCCTATATTCTTTTGCTTTTAAATTTGGCATATAACATACACCTCCTTATCTTTACACTTGTTGTAAACATAAACCTATGGTAGTTGTTCAAGACCAAGCTCTTTCAAGAATACATTATGAGCATCTTTTGCCTTTTTGATGTCATACTCTATTGTCCTCAATTCTTTTGCCACTTCTTCAATATCAATTATTTTTTCTTCAGGAGCTGTGCTTACATATCGAGAAATATTTAAGTTGTATCCATTCTTCTCAATTTCTTCCATAGATACACGACGTGAATACCTCTTGTCATCTTCCCTACGGAATTGGTATGCATCAACAATTTTATCTATGTGCTCTGGTAAAAGAACATTTTGTCGTTTGCCTTTTTCATAATACTCACTTGCATTGATAAATAATACATCATCAGGTTTCTTGCATTTTTTCAATACAAGAATGCAAACAGGTATTCCTGTTGAAAAGAATAAATTAGCCGGCAATCCGATTACCGCATCAATATTTCCATCTTTCAAAAGTTTAGTTCTAATTTTCTCTTCTGCACCCCCTCGGAACAATACTCCATGAGGTAGGATAATCGCCATTGTTCCATTTTTACTCAAAAAATGAAACCCATGTAACAAGAACGCAAAATCAGCTGCTGACTTTGGTGCAAGTCCATAACTTTTAAAACGAAAATCTTCGGCTAATGTATCATCCGGTTCCCATCTATAACTAAAAGGAGGATTTGCTACTACAGCATCACACTCCAACTTTTTAGCCGGATTCATTTCATTCAGCAATGACCAATCATTTAACAAAGAATCTCCGTGAAAAATTTGAAACTCCGAATCCTTAAACCCATGTAATAGCATATTCATTCGTGCAAGGTTGTATGTTGTTATATTTTTTTCTTGTCCATATATTTGGCTAATACTATTCGGTTCAAGATGTTTTTTTACATTGATAAGTAAAGAACCCGAACCACATGCGAAATCCAAAAGATTATTTATAAAATCTCTTTTCCCTAATTCCGGTTTATGGCTATCCAATATAACAATTCTGGAAAGAATATTAGAAATCTGCTGCGGGGTATAAAATTCTCCGGCTTTTTTACCGGAACCAGCTGCGAACTGCCCTATCAAATACTCATAAGCGTTGCCTAACAAATCTACTTCATTGGTAAACTCGGCAAGTTTTTCAGCAATTTCCGTTATTATAGAGCAAAGCATTTCATTACGTAATTGATAATTTTTACCGAGTTTATCCGAATCAAGATTCACCTCTGAAAATAGTCCATGAAATGTACTATCAAACGATTCATTTTCAATAAATTTAAAACCGGCTTGCAAAGTCTTCAAAAGTTGATTATTTTGTGTTCGAGATAGCTCATAAATATTACTCCATAAGTACTGTGGCTTAATAACAAAATGAACTTTTTTACTCATCTGATTCTCAAAAAAGGATACTTGATCTAAATTATTGACATACCATAAACTCAAAGGAGTTAGCTTTTGACTTTCAAGCAAACTGGTATATTCATCAACAAGAGTTTGTCTTGCTCTTTTGATGACTTCATTATTTGTCTCATTTTCCTTTACGGGTAGCTTACTTACAGGCAATGTATTAAAATAATCCGTTATCTTTAATTTTAACTCAGCTATAACCTTATCTATATTTCCACTTTTTTTAATGTTTTCAATTTCTTTCTCACAATCTGTATAGTCTTTGCTAAGCTCCTTATTTGCCGCAGTTTCATAATTGTCTGAAAGATATCTTAAAAAAAGAAAGGATAACATATAATCACGAAAGTCATCCGCATTCATAGTTCCTCGGAGCTTATCAGCGATTCCCCAAAGTGCTGATCCTAATTGTTTTTGTTGTACGGCATTCATTATTAACACCTCACGCATGTAATATAAAATTATATTTATTTTGCAATTTATTAAATATATCTAAGAACATTTCCTCATTATCTGGAACCAATTCCTTAGCCTCGTAACGAAAAACAGTTTTATGAGATAGTGTATTGACTATTCTTGCTATATCATCAACATCTTCTATACCAATCTGTTCCAGAACGTAGGATATTCTACCAATACCAAGAAAAGATGAAACGTTTTCAAGAACCTGTCTTAGTATTGCAAAATGATAAGCAAACAGTTTTTTATCATCAATCGCGTGTTTCAAAATTTGTAATAATTCAAGATGATATAAAAATACATCTTTTTTGCAATCAATAAAATTCAATTCACCATTTAAATTTTTTAATATAAGCATCTTCGTTTTATTTTTATATGAAGATGCCTTTTCACCTTTTGTCAACCAATCTGCTAAGATCGAAAAAAAGCCCACATGATGAGTAGTAATTATTATCTTTCTTTCATCACAATGATCTTCAATTAGATCCATTATTTTCGATGCCGTTACAAAAATATTATGATCATCTAAACTTGAAACAGGATCATCAATAAAAAAATGACTATTTTGCTGACCTGTCCACCCTTGAATATCAAACATAGTAAGGAATAAACACCAGATAAAAATCTGCTGCTCCCCGCGAGAAATTTTTATTGAATCCGGCTCATTTTCTTCTTCTGTCAAAGGATAAAAGCTAATTGATTCAATTCCAAGAGCAATATCGCTATTAAAGTTAAATTTAAAATCAAATTTTGGTTTATAGGCTGAAAGTTTTTCTCTAAGTTTTTCTTCATCAATCGATGAATGATACTGATTAAGATTGGAATATATAACATTTAACTTAATAGATTCCCCTATGTTTTTCGCATCATTATTCCAAATAAATAAGTCTTCACTGTAAGCATTGTAGTACACACCCGAATGACTTCCATCGTTCTCTTCTTTAGTAACATTTTTATATTCTACTGAAAGTCTTGTTTTACCCGTGCCATTAAATGCAAAAATCAATATAATGTTTCTATCGATAGTAATAAGGTGTTGTGCCAGATTTTTGACATTTTCATCTGAAATATAGTCCATTACAACACCTCCTCAATAGAAGGAAATAATCCCTGCATTAATGCTTTTTTATGTTCTTTTAACGCTTCGATTTTATCTGTTTGTCGACCTATCAAATCATCTATTCCGGATAAAAAATTTGCAATTTTTTGCTGTTCTTCGGGCAAAGTAGGTAATAAGAACTCTATATTTTTAATATCTATTTCTTTAAGATTTGCAATAGCCCCATCTCCGCCTTGTGAAACTCGTTGTAATTCTCTATTATATTGGTTAGTTTGAAATAAATATCTTACTATAGGCAATGGACTTCTAAATATTCCACAAAATGCCCCTACTGTAATGTCTCCTGCATATCCTCCATCATAAAAAGATGATTTCCCAATTAAATTACTACTACCATTAGCCATGCAGATAGTTATATCTCCAAAAATCAAATTCTGCTCTTTACTACACTTTTTATTTACATATCTTAAATTATTTATATAGTCCGTTTTGCCCATAGGAACTATATTATTTGAACGAATTACCAAAAGTTTAGTTTCATCATCTGTTGTATCCTGAGATGAGTAAGAAAATCCTCGAATAAATTTTCCAATCTCATCTAATTTCTTTTGAGCCCATTCCTCACTATCTTGAAATTCCGGAAATCTCCATTCAGGAACTGTCTTCCCTTCGGCAGGGAATAATTTTTGCAGCCAGCCTTTTTTGTAGTCATTTAGCAATAACAATTTCTTTTCTTCGGCAGAAATAAGGTCATCAATAGAAGATAGACAATCTGCGATTTTTTGTTGTTCTTCCTTTTTTATAGGTGTAGGTAAAATAATATTAAAAAAGTCTGATGGATTTATATTAAGCAATCCATCCATTCTGGCTCCACTTGTAATATATTTTACTAACTGTCTTCCATGAAAATTATTTTCAAAGTACCCTTTATAAAATCCCGAAACATAAGAATCTTTAAATCGAAAACTTATAAAAGCATTTGGAACAGCAGCTTCTGCATATTCTAAAAGCTCATAAATACACCCTTGTGGAAACTTTTTAGAGTTCCCTTTGTTGTAGGAAAAATCTCCCTTTTTGATATGAATATAATTTTTATATTGTTTTCCTGAAATATCCCTACTAAATTTTTGTTCTTGCGAGACAAAACCTATCCCAGCTGAAATACTTAATGTAGGTAATTCCAACCCTCCAACTCTCTCGATTATTCTATCAGAAATTTCTTCAAGTCTATAATTATGCCATTCATCCATTGAGGTAAACTCCGGAAATCTCAATTTCGGTTCTAACTCTTGTTTCTCTTTTTTACTCATACGCTTTTAACCCCACAATCTCTCGTCCATCTGCCATTTTCTTTAATAACGGAACCAATTCATCCATAAGCTCCAATTCTTTTTGTGTTCGTTCTCTCCAACTAAGATTCAGAGGTTCAAGTAAATCAATCAATTTTTCTCCATCAAAAATCATTCTTTCCATAATTCCATTAACAAAAGCCTCTAAAGAACCAGGCTCAATCCCATACTTTTCAGATATGGAAATCAGCTTCTTAGAAGATTTTTCAGATTTAAATTTCTGGTATCCTTCCATTACTTCCTTTTCGCTTAAGCCTTTATTCTCTTCTGAAGACTTAATAAATCTATCAAGCTCTTCTATATACTCTTCAATATCTTTCCGCTCATCCATGAGGTTAGAAGTAGAAGCAATCAAATCAATCAGTTCTTTTTTCGTCATTTTTTCTTTCTTTGGCACATTAGATTGAGTATATTGAGAAATAAGTGCCATAATATAATCATAATCAATAACCGCTGAAGCAAATAACACAAATTCAAAGTCCAATTGCTCTACTTCCGGAGATACATTATGAATGTCTTTTTCCTGTTCATCTTTTAACCTTCCGGCAATATCCAAATATGCTCCTCTAAATGCTCGAACTGTATCTTCCGGTAATAAAGCCTCAATAGTAGCTACTTGCTCCTCTTTTATATCTGTGTATTGATCAAGTTGGGTTTTGAGTCTCTGTATTTGTTTAAATTTATCAATAAACATGGTACGAGCTGTATCACCTTTAAGATTACTTACTGCTTCAGGCTTGCACTCAAGTCCTTGTGCATTCATAAACTTTCCAAGTTCATCTACTGCTTTTTCCAACTTTTTAATCATTGTAGGAGCCGGATCCACAAGCCAAATTTCTTTGACTTTTGCACTATTTTCTTTTCCTGAAAAAAGTCTGATTGCTGCATCAACTTCATCTTCATGTCCTCTAAAATCAATAATATTACCATAGGGTTTTGTAGTATTCAGCACACGATTTGTTCTTGAAAAAGCTTGAATCAACCCATGTTGCTTTAAATTTTTATCTACATATAAAGTATTTAAATATTTAGAATCAAAGCCTGTCAAAAGCATGTCTACAACAATAACAATATCTATTTTGTTTTCATGTGGATAATCCGAATTTGGATATTGTTGGTCTTTTATCCGTTTTTGGATATCTTGATAATACAAATCAAAGTCATTGATAGTATGATTTGTTTTGTATCTTGAATTATAGTCGTCAATAATTCTCCTTAAGGCTTCTTTTTTCTTGTCCGGCTCTTGTTTATTATCTTCTTTTTCTTGCACAAGATCCTCCTGCAGTTGTTTCACATCTTTATTGCCTTCAGCCGGAGGCGAAAAAACGCAAGAAATATTCAATGGAATAAAACCTTCATCTAAATCTAAGTATTCTTTCTGTACCGCATTAAATAAACCATAGTACGCTATTGCTTCATTTATACTTGCTGTTGCAAAAATAGCGTTATACCGTCTACTATATGTTGCCGCATCATGCTTGGACAAAATAGCTTCTACAATTTTCCTTTTGCTTATCTTTGTATCTGCTTTTGCTGCAATATGAGTATCATCAGGCTTAAAATAATCAATGTGAAAACGTAAAACATTGCCATCATCAATCGCATTTGTGATGGTGTAAGAATGAAGTTCTTTTTCAAAGACATCTTTTGTTGTTTTATAAGAACCAATTGTCCCATCAACTTGTTTATAATTTGAATTTTCTTCAAAAATTGGTGTGCCGGTAAAACCAAACAATTGTGCTTTAGGGAAGAAAGTTTTTATTGCTTCATGATTATCTCCAAATTGTGAACGATGGCATTCATCAAAAATAATCGCCATACGCTTATCTTGAAGCTTTAGTAGCCTTTCTTTAAAAGTCAATTCGCCTCTTTTTCTTTTTTCTTGATTACGCTTACTATCATCATCAAGTGCAAGTCCAAGTTTTTGAATAGTAGTAACTATCACTTTATCCTTATAATCATCAGATGTGAGACGCTTAACTAAACTTTCTGTATTTGTATTTTCTTCCACACATCCTTCTTGAAACTTATTAAATTCTATACGAGTCTGTCTATCCAAATCTTTTCTATCCACAACAAACAAGCACTTTTCAATATCCGGATTATCTTTCAAAAGTGTTGATGTCTTAAATGATGTAAGAGTTTTGCCACTACCTGTAGTATGCCAAATATATCCATTGCCTCGATTTTGCTCAATACAATCCACAATGGCTTTCACAGCATAAATCTGATATGGTCGCATAATCAATAATTTTTGCTCACTCACTACCAAAACCATATATTTACTGATAAGTTCTCCAATAGTACACTTAGGCAAAAAACAATTCGCAAATTCATATAGATTGGTTATTTTATTATTGTTCTTATCTGCAAATTCATAAATAGGCAAGAATCTCTCATCTGCATTAAATGAAAAATGCTCCTTGCGATTATTGGCAAAATAATAGGTATTAGTTTCATTACTAACAATAAAAAGCTGAATAAAACAAAGTAGAGAATTTGTATATCCATTTCCCGGATCATTTTTATAATTCACTATTTGTTCCATCGCTTTTTTAGGTGTGATTTGTAAAGTCTTTAATTCAATCTGAACTACCGGGATACCATTAATAAGCAAAATAACATCATAACGATGGTTACTATTTTCTGTATTAATACGCAGCTGATTAACTACTTCAAATTCATTTTTGCACCAGTTTTTGAGATTCACAAGAGTATATTGCAAAGGCGTATCATCATCTCTTTTAAAAGTATTTATTTCTCTGAGCTTTTTTGCATTCTCAAAAACATCTGAATTTATTATGCTATCACGTAATCTTATAAATTCAGAATCACTTAATTTTACACGGTTCAATCTTTCAAAATGCTTTCTGAAATTTTCTTCTAATGAAAATTTATCTCTAATATCTTCACGATAAACATATTTTAAATCTATCAATTTTTTGATAAATTCATTCTCTATTTGCTGTTCGTTCTTCATATTCATCATCCTTATCTAACTTAATTCATATCTTCCAATAACGAAATCAAATCCTGATCCAAATTTTTCTTTTTACAAAGCTCTATCAAGGCATATCTTGCTATTTGATTAGGTTTTGATTTATTATTCTCCCACCGATTCACAGAACTGAAGCCGACATGTAGTTCTCTGGCTAATCCTTCTTGAGATAAATTTAATTCTGAACGAATGGTCTTAATGATTTCAGAAAGTTCCATATAAATCTTCTCCTTAAAAATTTTTATACTACATTTATATATCATATATTATATCATAAGCTATAGTGTTTGGAAATATCATTAAATATGTTTCTGCTTCATAAATCAATTTCTTTTGGATTTTTTCTATTATTTCTTACAGTCTCTTTTGTTGTAACCTTAACACTAACCTTTTCTCTATTGAGGGTTTTAAAAATTGATTCTTTTTCCTTTTTAACTTTATCTCTATCAAAATAATCATTCATATTAGCTTTCAGATGTTACAATTCCTCATACTGTCCTGCTAATGAATTATATTTCTTGATTATTTCCTCTTGTTTAGCTTGCAAACCTTTAGAATGCTCATTCAGCTTTTTTGAAAAGCATTTTACTTGATTTTGTTTTTAACTCTCCCAATACAACGTGTTTCAAGTACGGAAATTGTTTAAGAAAAATAGAAGGAACAAATGCAATTTATCAGGAATACACAAGTAAGAAAACATATAAGAAAAAACAAACTTCAAATTCTCTATGTCAAGTATTTACAAAATACTATAAGAGAATTTACGGAAGAATTAGACGAGGTACATTAGATAAAAATTCACCCTTACTTGATGATATAAAAGTACTTCATCAAGAATTTGCATCTAAATATGATGAATTAACTGATGAAAATGAAAAAGAAAAACTAATTCAAAAATTTACATCCAGTGCTGAAAATTTAATAAAATAGTAAAAAAGCAAAAAAGCCAGCAGAATTTACACTCTGTTGGCTTAATTATTTGTTCTTAAAAGTGACTTACCACTTTTTTTCTTATAAAAAAGTACTTCAAAAATACTTCAGCTAACCACTTGCAACCTTAGAATAATCAGTAATATCAATGGTTTCAGTTAGTGCTTAGGCTACTCCCACTCGATATGTCCATTGATATTGTTTTTTATAAATGGCATAAAATCAATGTTTTTGTTATCGGATTTAGCCTTATTATCCATTTTATTTCTGTTTTTCTGATTTTTTGCAAGCATATT